>Ga0302162_10000326_pt1 | contig 13570 bp, 10 predicted proteins | sample I_Fen_E2_2_FD_193501 | JGI IMG/M metagenome (GOLD analysis project Ga0302162, IMG submission 193501) | Peat permafrost microbial communities from Stordalen Mire near Abisko, Sweden - I_Fen_E2_2 | ecosystem: Environmental > Terrestrial > Soil > Wetlands > Permafrost | place: Sweden: Abisko...
TTATCAATATCATCCTTATGATATTAAATGGGGGCCAATGCATTGGGGGCATAGTAAAACAAAAGATTTTATAAAGTGGGAACAGCTGCCAGCAGCTTTAGCACCTGATCAAGAATACGATAAGGGAGGCTGCTTTTCAGGAAGTGCTATAGAAGTAGATGGAAAACATGTACTTATATATACTGGAGTAGTAGATAAGGTTGAAGACGATGGTTCTTACTTAATTAGGCAAACTCAATGTATTGCAATTGGAGATGGTGTGGATTATGAAAAATTAGATTGTAATCCCGTTATTACAAGTGATTCACTACCTCAAGGAAGCAGTCTGGAGGATTTTAGGGACCCTAAGATGTGGAAGGATGGAGATTACTTCTATACTGTAGTTGGAAGTAGACATGCTGATGAAAGTGGACAAATTCTTTTATATAAATCAACAGATTTGAGAAATTGGAGTTTTGTTACTATTCTTGACAGAAGTGAAAATAAGCTAGGTCGTATGTGGGAATGTCCAGATTTCTTTAATCTTGATGGTAGTGATATTATGATAATCTCACCACAAGAGGTAAAGGCAGAAGGATTAAGATTCCACAATGGACATAATGCAGCATATTTAATTGGAAAATATGATAAAGAAAATTATAAATTTGATAGAGAGGGTTATGAACCTATAGACTTTGGATTAGATTTTTATGCACCTCAAACTCTTGAAGCTGAAGATGGAAGAAGAATTATGATTGGATGGATGCAATCATGGGAAAATAATATTGTTCCGAGTTTTTTTGAATGGTGTGGAATGATGACTATTCCAAGAGAGCTTACAATAAAGGATGGTCATTTAATACAAAATCCAATTAGAGAAATTGAAAATTACTATAAAAACACTGTAAAATATGAAAATCAATTAATTCAAGATGAAGTGAATTTAGATGGAATCTCAGGAAGAGAAATTGATATGACGGTTGAAATTAGTGGAACAGATTATAAGGATTTTACAATCAGTGTGGCTAAAAATAATGAATATGAAACTTTAATTAACTTTGATCCAAAGAAGAACTTAATTTCATTTGATAGAAGTTATTCTTCAAAACTTGGTGACTTATTGCACAAGAGAGACATGAAAGTAAGAGATCAAAATGGAAATATTAAGTTAAGATTAATAATAGATAAATATTCTGTAGAGATTTTTGTAAATGATGGTGAGCAAGTAATGACATCTACTTTTTACACTACTTTAGATGCAACAGACATTTCATTTTATGCAAAAGGAAACGCTACAATAAATATTGAAAAGCATGATATTGTTTTAAACTAGAAATAATAGTTTAATATACTTAAAAAGTGACTAAATTAAATATCATAATTTGGCCACTTTTAAATGTATAGAAGCGTATAAAATTTTTAAAGAGAGCTAGTAGCTTTCAAGCTAAATTGTTAACGCCCAATAAAGGTGAACAATAGTGGTATTATTTTGTAGCCCTAAATGTTAATAAAAAACATATATGGAGGATTAAAAAATGAATAATAATGTCTTTTGCATAGGAGAACTTTTAATAGACATGGTTTGTGTTGATAATAAAGGTTTGAAAGATGGAGAGAAATTTGAGAAAAAAGCAGGTGGAGCACCAGCCAATGTTGCAGCTTGTATTTCTAAATTAGAGGGAAATGCTTATTTTTTAGGACAAGTGGGTAATGATTTTTTTGGAAAATATCTAATTGAATTATTAAAAGATTTAAATATAAATACTAAAATGACTGTAGAAAAGGGAAGTACAACAATTGCCTTAGTTGGAATTGATGCAAAAGGAGAACGGAACTTTGATTTTTTGAGAGGTAGTGATGGGGAATACGCTTTTGAAAATATCGATTTATCTAAAATAACTAAATCAAATATAATTCACTTTGGATCAGCTACAGGCTTTCTAGAGGGTGAACTAAAAAATACATATTTTAAGTTATTAGAGTATTCAAAAGCTAATGATATTTATGTATCTTTTGATCCAAACTATCGTGATGCACTTATTACTCCAGACAAATTAACTCAATTTACTGACGATTGTATAAAATTTTTAAAAGAAAGTAATTTTACTAAATTAAGTGATGAAGAATTGTATTTAATAACTAAAGAAAAAGATATTACAACTGGAGTTAGTAAATTACATGAGCTAGGCGTTGAGGTGGTAACAATTACTTTAGGGGCTAAAGGAACTTACCTAAGTGTTAAAGGAGAAAATGAAATAGTATCATCTATGAAAATCAAACAGGTAGACTCAACAGGGGCAGGGGATGCTTTTGTTGGAGCTGTATTAAGACAACTATCTGAGATTGAAGATAAAGGAAAAATAAGTTTTGAAGAATGGAAAAGCATAGTTTCATTTGCTAATAAAGTTGGAGCAATTACATGTACAAATTATGGGGCTATAGCTTCTATGCCTATATTAACGGAAATAGAATGCTTATAATTTATGTAAAACAAAATGTGGCGTGGTGGATTTTAAAGGTCATGTTTCGCCTCCACCATGAAACCCACGAAAGAAGATATCATGGGTAATAGCAAACTTACTTGGAAATGCTTTAAGATATATTAAAACTGATGGTACGGGAATTCTAGAAATAAAAGCAAGTTAAGTAAACAGTAAATTACAAAGATTATAACTTATGGGGCAATCTTGGAGCAATGTGTATATAATATTAAGATAGATGCTTACATTTTAATTTAATAAGGGTATTACTAAGGAGGTTATTATGGACTTTGATGGAGACGTAGAAATAATTTCTATAACAAAGGAATATTTAAATAAAGGTGTTAAGTTAGCTGAATCAATTTTTAGTGATGAAGATGAGTCAGCAAAAAGGGAGTTAGAGGCTAGCATTGATGAGAAAAAATTTCAAAAGTATGTGACTAAAATTGATAGGCATATAAGGAGTCTGGAGTATTTTATTGCTGTAAATACTAATGAAAAGGTTGTAGGACTTATTGGCATGTATACACTTATAGAAAATTATGAAGATACGATATGGATAGGCTGGTATTGTGTCCATAAAAAACATAGAGGAAGAGGCATAGGAAAATTACTTTTAGATTTCGTTATAGATGAAGCAAGAGAAAGGGGGAAAAAGTATATTTGTCTTTATACTTCAACAGAAAGAAATGAAGCTAAGGCCCAGGAGATTTACGAAAAATATGGCTTCCATATAACAAAGAGAATTAAGAAGAGTGGATATGAAATTTTATATAGAAAAAAAACATTATAAACTCAAAAAAAAGGGGATGCCTCAAAGCATCTCCTTTTATTCAACTTTGCTCATTCTATTTATAAGATCCCCATCGCAGTGGTTATTTTCACCTATGATAAATTTATCTAAATGATAGCTTAGGTATTTACCATAATAATTATTAGTATTAACAAGCAGCTCATCAACATAATAAATTCCCTGTGGGATATGATCTAGCAATATTACAGCTAAAGCACCATAAACTCCAGCAGCAACTTGAAGATAGGTGGCATTAGTTTTATATTTTTCATAGATTTCATTATTGTTTAGTTGATTATACATATAAGCTTCACTATCTTCGAAAACAAGAAGTATTCCAACTGAATCTTCACCTTTTAAAGGGGCAACTTCAGGGTCTAAAACTTTCATTGGCTTATTCCACAAAGAATTAATATTATCTAAATTTGCTTTAATTAAGTTTGTGGTATGGTCATTTATTTTGTATATAAACCCAGTTTCCATATCAAACATTTTTCCAAGGGTAATAGCTTCCTCATGAGGCATAAGGCAACCATAAAACTGATTTTCTCCTAAGGTGACTTTAAATTCAAGCTCATATATTTTGTTATAAAGGAATAGCGGTTGGTGTTTTTTCATGAATGCTGGGTAGCTATAAACAGCTTCATCTAGAAATCCTTCAGGATACCAGGTGGTGTAAATAGTATTTTTATCTGCCAATTTCTCATCTTCAAAGAAAGAGGTATCATTCTCTACTATATAGCAAGCCTTAGGCTGCTTATTAGGATATTTTTTCATTAATTCAATGGCCATCCATTGGACAACTCCAGGGTTCATACCAGAGCAAATTATAGCAGAAGTATTTTTAAACTTATCTCTATGACTTTCAAAAATCTTATATCTTTCTTGTAATTGAAATCCTGCAACTAATTCATTTTTATCAACACTTACACTTTCAAATGCGGTGTTTATATATATTATTCCTAAGCAATTACAGCATTTTAGCATATCAACTGTATCACCAAAGGACACATCTAATACTATAGAGGTATTTGTTTCTTTTAAATGAGCTTTTAATTTCTTGTGTTTATTTACATCAAATTGATGCAAGGATATTTTGTCTTTTAAATTAGGAAATCTTTTTTCGTAATATTTCATATCCTTTTGTTTTAAGTCAATTAAATGCAGCTTTGATGAGTTAATAAAGGAATTAATAGGGTCATTTCTATCTTTTGATGCTCTATTTAATATAGATAAAACAGCTTTAGCAACGCCTCCACCACTACCTAAAATAGATATGATGGGACTTAGGTATGTTGATTTAGCCCTTAAAGTTTTTGTGGAGTTACTTGAAAGAGCAAACTGTGACTGTGAGTAGGCACTAGTATCAGAAATAAGTTCATTTATCTCACAATTAGCTGCTTTTAAGGTTTTACTTAAGTATTTAAAAGCACAGTATAAATTAGCCTCTGTTGATGTTGTAAATAAATTAACGGTTGCATATTTTTCATTTGTGTTAGTATTAAGCGTTAGTTGGCATTGATTTAATAGAATAACAATAGTTATTCCAGAGGGATTATATAGAAAAAATGAACTATTAATTTCATCTAGGTTAAGTTTTTTAGTGGTCTCACGGATATATATATTTATTGTTTTGCTATCACTTAATATAGTAGGATCACAGTTGGAAAGCTTAGCTAGGATGTGCCTGGATGAAGGAGTATATTCCATAAGATTTCTCCTTTTTATATTAAACTATAATATTATTAGTATGATAAACGAAGTGGAAAAGATACATTTTTAATATTTTTTAGCAAGCGGAGTCCATCCAGTTCTTATATATGATAATAATATATTATTAATTTATAGACTTAAATCTTTATTGTCCTTTAAAAGCCACTGAAATACACTTGGAAAATGGTTATAATTGGAGGGGCTTCTACACGTATTGCTGTGAAATTTATAAGGGATTTGCTTATAGGGAGTAATCTTTAGATGCGCTAATGTGTAGTGGATTTTAAAGGTCATGCTTCGCCTCCACCATAAAATCCACGACAGAAATGTCGTGGATTTTTTTATAACTATTTTACCTCATCAATTGCTGATTTTAATCCAGAAATCATAAAAGGAAGAACTTCTTTGACCAATGTAGATGTGTCTTTCAAGTTATTATTACTATGCCAGCGCTTAGTAGCACAATATATGCCACTGCTAATCATAACAGTAATCAATTCTAATTTATCTTGTTCATTATTTGGAAAAGATTTAATGTTATTTAGCATAGCTAGTATGATATCTTGTAATTTTAGTTGGACTTTGATATCAATTAGTACAGCTGCTGAATTATACAATTTTGTATAATTAGTTCCTATGGACTGGTGATAATCATACATAATAAGAATTAAATCTCGTAAAGTTTCCTCAGTTAACTTTGTATCAGAATGAATTCTGCTTGATACAATTGTCATGAATTTATCAGATATAAAAGAATCTAATAGATTGTATTTATCTTCAAAATGAGCATAAAAGGTTGAACGATTTACTGGTACTCTTTCAGAGATATCCTTAACAGTTATATCTTCAAAGCATTTTTCATTAGCTAATGAAAGAAATGCATCTTGAATTAAATTACGAGTATTAGTTATTTGCTTATAATTTCTTTGAGATTTTGATATCATATTTTTTCCTTTCTAAATTAACGAGTATGCATTTTCATTAAATTCATGTCACAACTATGTTTTTATTGAGGAACCAACATTATAGTATTTCTGTTGGTTGAACTATTAATTTTAGTGCATTATAATCATAGCATGCACAAATCGCTTTAACAACACGTGTTTATAAACAAACGATTATGCTGTTAGTTATAATTAGTATGCATAAGGAGGAAGTAAAGTGAGTGAATTAAAACATAGAATTATTGAAACAAATGGTATTAAAATGCATATAGCTGAACAGGGAAAAGGACCACTTGTATTATTGCTTCATGGCTTTCCTGAAATATGGTATTCATGGAGGTATCAGATTCCTGTTTTAGCTGAAGCAGGCTTTCATGTTGTAGCACCAGATTTAAGAGGATATGGAGATACAGAACAGCCAGAAAATATTGATCAATATACGCTACTTCATTTAGTTGGTGATATAGTTGGATTGTTAGATGCATTAAATGAAGAAACTGCAGTAATAGTAGGAAATGATTGGGGAGCAACAATTGCATGGAATGCAGCATTATTAAGACCAGATAGATTCAAAGGAATTATAGCATTAACAGTTCCTATGATGCCTCAACCGCCAATTCCACCAACTACTATTTTCCCACAAAATGAGGAAGAGTTATTTTATACCCTATATTTCCAAACATCAGGCATAGCAGAAAAAGAATTCGAGGAAGATGCACGTTCTACAGTTCATAATTTGCTTTATTCAGCTTCTGGAGATGCAGGTCCACGTGAAGGTAATGATGGAACCCCAAATCCATTTAATATGGTATCAAGAGAGATGGGATTGCTTTCAGCATTACCAATGCCTAAAATAACATCTTGGCTTAAAGAAAAAGACTTAGAGGTTTATACAGAAGCATTTACCAAAACAGGCTTTCGTTGTGGATTAAATTATTATCGTAATTTAGATAGAAATAGAGAATTATTAAGCTGCTTCAATGGATTAAAAGTAATAATTCCTGCCCTATTTATAGTAGGTAGTCGTGATGTTGGGTTAAGTATCCCGGGAATGGATCAAATAATTTCTGAAATGACGAGTCTTGTTCCAAACATCCGTCAAACTATATTTCTTGAGGATTGCGGACATTGGGCTCAACAAGAGAGACCAGAAGAGGTCAGTTCAGCTATAATTTCATTTCTTAAAAGTCTATAGTGTTTTATAGGAAGTAAAATAAAAAAATAGTGGATTTCAAAGGTCACGCTTCGCCTCCACCAAGCATATCCTCGACAATACCAATGTAGTGTTGTCGAGGATTATTTAGTTTATAGAAAGGCTTGATATTTACAAGCACTATAAAAGAAAGAGTGTATTAAAAAGCAGCAATTGAAAAGTATTTTAGGATTAGTAAAGGTGAATGATATAGTTTAGGGTTATTATTGTTAAAAAAATAACTAGATAGAAAACTAAGCTAAAATATAACTTATAATCCATTTGAAATTTAGAAAACATATAATATAAATCTTAGTAGGATATTCAACTTGCCATTGGTGTCAACTTCGTCAAAAGCTGCAATTTGTACAGCTATTACAATTCAATGGCAAGAAAAATTTGCTGCGGCTCATTTTGAACCTTAAATAATTACTTAAGTAATATATAGGGACAATGCCCAAAAGTAGATAGAAGAATGATGTAATAGTAATATAGTGCAATAAATTGACGAATGATTTTTAAAGGATTTTGTTACCTTGCTATAGAAAATATAGGTGTGAAGGGAGCGGTTTATATGTGTGATAATATAGGCTCAAGTGAAATGAATTGTGAATTGAAAGTTGTAAATATGAGTGAAGAGGCATTTAATGATGCTCTATTTTTTAGTAAGAAAATTGCCGAAACTGAAAATTTATTTGAACAATATCGATATAAGAGAGCGTCTTTAGTTTTCTTTTGTGTTTCAGCAGAGGCAAGATTAAATTCTTTAATATTAGAGAATTTAAAGAAAATAGTTTTAATAACTTCGCTAAAAGAAAAGGACAAAGAAGAGTTAGAAACTTGGTTAGGTATGCTTACAAATGAAAAAGAGAATGAAGTGCCTAAAGGATATTCGACTATAGTATTAAGACTTAACAGGTTTTTATTAAAGTCAATAAACATGAGGGCTGTCAGAAAGAATGATGAGCAAATACCTGAATTTGAAAAATACGTAAAATTATCAAATGTAAGAAATGCGGTGGCTCATTATTCATATAGGAATTTTAAACAAGCTTATAAGGAAATTGATATGTGGATAAATGATGCTCCAGACATTATTCAAAATTTATTTTCAAAATACTATGAGTTAGTAGAAGATAATGAATTATATTATACTAAAGATGTAACTGGAAATAAACAAAGTTTAGATGAATTTCTTAAATGGTTTATAAAAAGAGAACCGTGGGTAATAGAATAAATAGTTGAAGTTAAATGCATTTACTGTAATAGGTAGGTGCTATTTTTTTAGTGTGCCAGGCGGGGCAATAACTTGGCAATGGAAAATCAGCTATGAATTTATTAGTGGTAACCACTAGCAAATGATGGGACAAATAGTGAGCAGTTATAAATAGGAAATATACTTTCCCATTTTACTCTTCTTGAGAACTGAGATGGTTTTTGGATAATCAAAAAATCTTATAAAATTGAAATAAGGAAGGATAAACCGTAGGAGTTTTTTAATAAGTATCATGGACATAATGAAATTAAATATAGATATTGGTGTAAATATGCAATGGATTTTAAAGAGCGATATGTAGTGAATTATGAAGGTCATGCTTCGCCTCCACCATGAAACCCACGACAATATTTATTTAAGTATTGTCGTGGGTTATTTTAATCTGCAGAAATTTATAAAAGAGTTTGATATTTATAATTACTGTAATATTAAAAAACAACAATGTAGAATCATTTTAATATTAGTAAAGTTGAACAGTATACTAAGTAAATGTAAAGTTTACTAAAATTAGATACTGGAATATAGAGTGAGTGGTTTGTTTCTGCCAATGAAAATGTATAAACTAGAGTAAAAGTGAGTTTGGACATTTGATTTTTCTTCAGAAATTCTTCAGACTTACTCCATATTTTTCTGATATATATATTTTACAATTAAACCAAGGAATACAACTTGAATAAAGAAGATCGAGGAAGAATTAAGTTGAAATTTCATATTGTATATCAATAAGATTAAAGGAGTGAATTATGAAGAAGTATATTTTTTTGTTGATTTTTGCTTTATGCATAATGTCTTTTGCAATAAAAGAAAATGTATCAGCAAAAGAAATAATAACAGAAACACCAAATGTAATAGTACTTAAAGGAACAGATGAAACTAAGGATGGATTTCCTGTGTATGAACTTATAGATGACGGCAAATTATTTATGGATATTTACAATAAATCTTTTATAAAGAAGTCAGTTGAACTTTATGGGCAAGCTATGCAATATTCTAATTTAGAAAGCAAAGAGATATATTTTGCCTTTAGAGAAAACTCTGGATGCTATGGCAGGATTGGTTTTTATCTTAAAAAGGATGGACAGCTTTATGATAAGACAAAATCTCCTTATATTGAACTTTCTACTGGGCAATTGAAAAGGTATAATGCCCTTGAATCAATAACACAAATTTTACCTCATGAAATGGGACATGTTTTACAGCAAATTACTACATCCAATAATGAGGAGATAAATCAAAATGTAGTAGATATGCATTATTCTAATATTACGTCAGAATATAGCACTGCATTTAGTGAAGGGTTTGGAGAGCATTTTGAAGTTATTTCAAGAATGTATGAAGAAAATAATGAAATTAAAAATGGAATTTATGAGGATATAGAACGAACAAAAAATAGTACAAAATCATTAGTAGATCGAGGATCTAGAGATTTTACATTGCCTTTAAGATTGGATTATTATAGAGAAGTATCACCATTTTGGCAACAGAAGTATGAAAATTTAAAGAGGCATGAACTTGGGTTAAATGGGGATGGTAAATACAAGAATTTAAGTTATGATTTTATTGATCCTGAGAAATCAATTTTATATAGAAATATGGGACTTTATCAAGATAATACTAAGATGAAAAGTTTGGAACAAAGTTTATCTACTGAAATAGTTGTTTCTAATTTTTTTATTAAACTTATAATAACTGATAATATAGAATTAAATGAAAGATATTCTAAGGTTTTTAATGTTTTCAATAAGTATTTAAATAAGGATAGTAAACCTCAATTGATAGAATTTGTTAATGGATATATACAAGAATATCCGCAAGAAAAAGAGAGGATATTACAGATATTTAAAGATAGCACAGGTCATGATTTTACTGAAGAATGTGCTCCAGAAATATGGTGTATTAGTGAAGGAGAACATAGTAATATTATTTTTGATCAATTTAGAGGTCTTAAATTTCCATATTATATATTTAATATAAATACGTGTGAAAAAGAAGACTTAGTTAAACTAAAGGGTATGAGTAAAAGTGATGCAGAAGGGATAATTGCATATAGAGATAAAAATAATGGATTTAAAAATACTGAGGAATTCGCTCATATTGAAGGGGTAAGCGGTAAAGCCATAGAAATATTAACAAATAACACTAGCAAAGAGCAGATTGAAAAAGTAACAAGGACCATAGATGAAAGTAAATTTGAAAAGAGTTTTTCTAATATGTTTATAGCTAACCTTAAGCATTTAGTATCAAGAGCTATATTCTGGTTTATAATTTATTTTGTAGTTTATTATTTGCTTAGATTAAAAGCTACAGTTAAAAGTAGAAAGAGCATTTTTAAAGTTGCTATTCAGAAATTTTTTAAATTAATGTTTTATGTACTAATAGGGTTTATGGCTGTAGCAGTTAGTAGTATTATTATAATAGGAAATAAAATTTTAAATCCTATAATAATTTTTATTACAGTGATTTTTATATATGAAGGCATAACACTTTTTGTAATAAGGAAGGACAAGCTTAAAGTAAGAGATAGTATTATATCAACCTTAATGATGATTCCAATAATTATATATTCACAATATTAAATATATTCAAAAAGATAGCAGGTCAGTATCTATAATTAAAGTTGTAACATTGATTTGCTATTTTAATTTAGGGACTAAAGGAGGAATTCTAAGTGCTAAAACCCACCATATTGGTAGTTGATGACGAAAAGGAAATTAGGGAGCTTATAGAAATCTATTTAAAAAATGAAGGGTATAATGTAATTACAGCAGAAGATGGACTGAGAGCACTTAACATAGCAAAGAAAGCTACAATTCACCTTATTGTTCTTGATATTATGTTGCCAAATATTGATGGAATACAAGTTTGCAAAGACATAAGGGAATACTTAGATGTTCCTATTATAATGCTGTCAGCAAAGAGAGAAGATAACGATAAAATTTTAGGTATAATTACTGGTGCCGATGATTATATAGCCAAGCCATTTAATCCTTTAGAACTTGTAGTAAGAGTAAAAGCTCAACTTAGAAGATATCTTAGGACCACTATACTTCCTAAAAATGATGAAATAATAATTGATGATTTAGTTATAAACTCAAATACTCATCAAGTTACAATAGGAGAGAATGAAATAAAGTTTACTGGTAAGGAATTTGAGATATTAAAATTGTTAGTAGAAAATAAAAATGTGGTGTTTAGTAGTAGAAAGATATATGAAAGTGTATGGAATGAAGAGTTCTATGAATCAGATTCCACCATTATGACTCATATAAAAAATATAAGAGAAAAACTTGGTGATAATGTAAAAAATCCTAAGTATATAAAAACCGTATGGGGAGTTGGATATAAAATTGAGGGGTAAAAATTTTGGTGGGATTAGGGCTACATTTCTTTTTATCTTTATAGTATCTTTAATTTTTAGTATAGTAATTACTCTTGTTATAAATGGAGCTTGGAGAAACAAACAAACAGACTATTCAGATCAAATAAGAAATTTTACTTATAATTGTAAAGGAATATATGAAGAAATAGATAAAGACTTAAACAATGACGAAAAACTTCAAGGTATTGTAAGCAGAGATACAATTAAATTCAAAGTATTTATAGTTGATAAACAAGGAAAAGTGCTATTAAGTCCTGAAAATAATGGTATAAAGCAGTTTGATATAAATAAAATCTTAAATCAACAATACAAATCTAATTTTGATAAAAATAACATCATATATTATGACATAAAATTATTAGGGGAGGATAGATATGTTGTAGTATCAGATGTTTTGTACAAGGGAGATAATTCAAAACTTTTTCCTTTAGGAATATTAATATTTGTAGCTTTATTCTTATTATTAACTTATGGAAAAGTAAAGTATATAAATAGTCTGTCAAAAGGACTTGTAGAAATATCAAAAGGGAATTTAAATTATAGAGTTGAAGTGAAGGGGCGAGATGAGTTATCTATTCTTGGAGAAAATATAAATTATATGACTGAAGAACTAATGAATTTGAAAGAGAAGGAAAAAGAGATTGAAAAAAATAAAGATAGGCTTATAGTAAGTGTATCACATGATTTAAGAACACCATTAACATCAATTATTGGATACATAAAATTGATAAAAGAGAATTATAAAGAAAAAGATGACATAAGCAAGTATATAGATATAATTGATAATAAGTCCAATAGGTTAGAAGAGTTAATAAATGATCTTTTTGAATACACAAAACTTACATCTTGTGATATTAAACTTGAAAAGATGAATATCTCATTAAATGAATTTATGAGACAAGTTGTAGAGGGAATGATGCCTGCATGTAACCAAAATAATTTAAATATTTTATTAGAAGCACCAAATGAAGATTTAAATGTAAATGTAAATACAGCAAAAATGGGAGATAAACAGCTTTGCTTTCTTTTTAATGGTAATAATAATCATTTCTATTATTCCAATTATATTTCTAATTAATAAAATCAAAAAAATGGCTATAATAATTGATGAAGTAAAAAGTAGTTTACATATTAAGGATAATAAAGAATCTAAGAATCTTAAATCAAATGCTTTTTGAGTTAACAAAAAAAATAACATCTTCTGTAGATTTAAAGAAAGTTGCTGAAATTGGTGTTAAGACAGTAGCAGAGATTATACAGGCTGAATCTTGCATTTTAGCAGTATTTGATGAAGCGATTGATGACTTAAGAATTATTGCATCCTATGGAACGTTTAAGGAAAGATTAGAATTTATAGAGCTTAAGGGAACTGTAGAAGAAGCTTTTAAAGAAAAATATCCTACTAAACTCAAAATAGATAATGGATACACGTATTCTATTCCATTATTATCTCCCCAAAAATGCATTGGGATTTTACATGTAAATGTTGAGCATTTACTAACAGCCGAAGAGATTGAACTTATTAATAGTACAGTAACTCCTTTAGCGATTGCTTTGGAAAATGCTTTTTTATATAAAAGTGTAGAAAATTTAGCTATAAGAGATGGACTTACAAATATGTATAATTACCGTTATTTTCAAGAAGTACTTGATGATTATGTTGAGAAAGCTAAAAAGTATAATAGAAACTTATCTCTAGTAATGCTTGATATAGATAATTATAAAAAATATAATGATATCTATGGCCATCAAGTGGGAGATCTTCTATTAAAAAAGGTTGCAGAGGTGTTGCAAAGTAACTTACGGCAGGAAGA
>Ga0302162_10000329_pt1 | contig 13541 bp, 11 predicted proteins | sample I_Fen_E2_2_FD_193501 | JGI IMG/M metagenome (GOLD analysis project Ga0302162, IMG submission 193501) | Peat permafrost microbial communities from Stordalen Mire near Abisko, Sweden - I_Fen_E2_2 | ecosystem: Environmental > Terrestrial > Soil > Wetlands > Permafrost | place: Sweden: Abisko...
TTATGTGTCATATAATACTTATGTAGGTATATTATTCTAGTAATTACATTGTTTTTTTACGTTTGCTCAGCTAAAATAGGCACTTGTAAACATTTCATACGCCTTCAATCTCTTTATATTATCAAATATCACCATTAAGCTATGTGTAATTGTGAGCTTTCTTATTTATAATTATTAGATCCATAGTAAAGATGATAAAAACAACAGATCTCATTCCACATATAAAGTCTCAAACTTCTGATATTTAGTACTACAAATCAAATAACCATCTATAAATGATTTAAATATCATTTATAGATGGCTATTACATTTAATGTGTAGTCTCTCTATTCGGGTATGTTCAAAAATGCTTGTATATTTTTATTTCCATAATATATTTGCATCTTTTCTAGGAACAGTTCTAGCATATTTTATATTTGGATATCCAATAATCATGCATGTTACAATTTCTTTATTACCTTCTACTCCAAGCAACCCTCTAATCTTTTCATTCCCTTGTGCTGCCATTGCAAAAAATCCACTAAAGAATGTTCCAAGACCTTGAGCATTAGTCATTAGTTCCATATTTGAAGATGCTAACGCAGCATTTACTGGTGAATCAGATACTACAAGGATTAAAGCTGGTGCATTAAAAAATAACTTATCGTTCATCTTAGGATCTTCTTTATATCCATTGTACATTTCTATCCACATTTTCGCATATCTCTTAAAAGGTAAAGTTTGTGGATTTAGATTTTTAAGTATTTCTTCACCTTTATACTTAAGATTTTCCAAAACCATTTCCTTTAGTTGTTCAATATTATCTTTCACTATTATATATGAAACATTTTGGCTATTACTTCCAGTTTGAGTAAATCTTCCTGCTTCTATAATTTTTAAAAGTTTTTCTGGTTCTACATCTTTATTTTTAAATTGTCTTATAGTTCTTCTAAATTTTATAAAGTTTAGAAGATTATCTGGCTCTATTTTAAAGTCAGCCTCATTATAATCCTTTATATCTTCCATATTATATTCATCTGTTGATACTGCACCTTTAGGACAAATAGCAATACAATGTCCACATTTCATACATGTAACATTGTTAATCTTAGCTTTTCCATCAACTATTTGTATATCATTTGGAAAACAATCCTTAACACAAATTCCACATCCAACACACTTTTCATTATTTACTTTCATCATAATATAATTAACTCCTTTTATTTTTATACTTTTTATAGATTTTTAAATAATTAATTTTTTATAATAGCATCCTAAAAATCCACATTTTTGGATCATAAATTAATAAATGCTTTGGATTTTTATAGGCGCATATCTTTTTCACAGTTAAATTTTTCACAGTTTACCAATTCATTAACTAGACCTTCAATTGCTTGTTCTCTATCTTCTTTATTGTAAAAATCAAAACCCATTTCATTTTTTATTTTTTCAGCCTTTAAAAATATGTAATTTATATATCCAGCAATTAAATGATTTTTAATCCAAAGCCTATGCATATTGTCCCCATAAAGTTCTTTAAGGCATTTGTTATATGATTCTTCTGAGCTCAACAAATGTGTTGTTTCTTGATTATTTTCTAAATCATCTAAAATTGCAATTTTTGAAATTTCCGAATTATCAGCAATGAAATTTACTGCTGCTTTTAAAATAATGGTAAGTCTTTCACTTGGAGATTGTTCCTCTTTAGCCTTCATTTTTTCGCTCAAAGTTTTGGTTGCACAAGTCATAACTTTTTTTACTGCCAAACGAATCAAATTATCTTTGCTTTGAAAATGATAATTTACCATACCATTTCCAAGTTCTGCTTTTTCAGTAATATCCTTAACAGTAATTTCACTTGGTTTTTTGCCTTGACATATCATCTTAATAGTTACATCTATCAATCTTTCCTTAGCATCATGTTCTCCCACGCTCTCACCTCTATCTCAATCATCTCTCTATTTCGAATGATATACTGTATGTTATTCAGTATATCATTCAGTTTTTATTTGTCAAGTTACTAAAATTAAGTTATTCAAATTTTAATCGTATCTTCTTTGGCTATGGATACAAACTCTATATTTCTTTTTACTTTAAACTTATTCTAATAATAATTTGAAATTCAAATAAGAGCATATTTCAAAGTCCGTATTTACAATCGAATAAAAAAGAGCATAAACATGAATTTCCAAACCTATTGAAAGGTTCTTCGTTGCAATGTTTTATGCTCTCTTTATTTCTTTTTTATCTCTGTTTTTATTACAATACGTCTATCCAATCTTTTTATTTCTAAATTGAACTTTTTAAATGAAGAATTATTTTAACTTATGAACAAATAATCCACTTCTTAATTTAGGTTCAAACCATGTTGATTTTGGTGGCATCACTTCTCCGATATCTGCAACACTCATTATATCACTAACTTCTGTTGGATACATTGAGAATGCTATCTTCATATCTTTATTTGCTCTTCTTTCAAGCTCTTTAAGACCTCTAATTCCACCAATGAAATCTATTCTTTCTGATGTTCTTACATCTTCAATTCCTAATATAGGTGTTAAGACGTTGTTCTGAAGTATTGCAACATCAAGACTATCTATTGGATCTTCAGAATTATAAATGCCATCTTTAGCTTCTAATAGATACCATTTATTTTCTACATACATTCCAAACGTATGCTTTTTAGCTGGTTTTACTGGTTCTTCAGTAGTTGATTCTGTTACAGTAAACTTTTCTTCAAGTTTTTCTATTAATTCAGTTTTAGTTAACCCATTTAAATCTTTTACTACTCTGTTATAATCCATAACCATCAAATCATTATCTGGGAATGCAACTGCTAAGAAATAATTAAATTCTTCTTCACCAGTATAATCTGGCTTTTCTGCTCTTCTCTTAAGGCCCACCTTTACAGCAGATGCTGATCTATGATGTCCATCTGCAATATATAAATAATCCACTTCTTTAAATAAATCAACTATTTCACTTATTATAATTTCATTATCAATTATCCAAACAATATGACTTATTCCATCTTCAGATACAAAATCATATATAGGCTTTCTCTTGCTCTCATTTTGAATCCAAGCATCTATTATTTCTGATGCAATTTGGTCTTCTTTATATGTCAAGAAAATAGGACCTGTATTGGCATCACAATAATCAACGTGATTAATTCTATCTTCTTCTTTGTCTGCTCTAGTGAATTCATGCTTTTTAATAATATTGTTCATATAATCATCAATAGAAGCACAGAATACTATTCCTGTTTGAGATCTTCCATTCATTATTTGTCTATATATGTATAAACATGGTTGTTCATCTTGAGTATATTCTCCATCTGTTATCATTCTATCAAGATTTTCTCTAGCCTTTTCATAAATCTTTGGATCATGTATATCTATTGATGGATCCAAATCTATTTCAGGTCTATCGACATGAAGAAATGAGTGTGGATTTCCAATTACCATTTCTCTCGCTTCATCGCTGTTCATTACATCATAAGGTAAAGCCGCTATTTTTGAAGCTAATTCTTGAACTGGTCTTATTCCCTTAAAAGCTTTAACTATCGCCATTAAAAATTCCTCCCAAACAATTATAGATTAAAGAATTCCTTAATTATTGAAACAACCTCTTCACCAATTCTTGTTTGAGCTTCTTCTGTTGCAGCTCCAATATGTGGTGTAACGCTAACTTTTGCGTGGTTAATTAATGTTTCATTCTTAGTTGGTTCTTGTTCAAATACATCAATACCTGCTCCTGCAATTTCTCCCTTATCAAGTGCTTCAATTAATGCTGCTTCATCAACAACTTTACCTCTAGCACAGTTAATAACATATGCTGTATTCTTCATTAATTCTAATTCTTTCTTTCCAATTAATGAACCTGCAACTTTATCATATGGTACATGAAGTGAAATAAAGTCTGAATTCTTCAATACTTCTTCTAATGATATAAAATCATAATCTAAATCATCATGTTTTCCTTCAATTGTATAATATACAACAGTCATACCTAAAGCAGTAGCTTTCTTTGCTAAAGATTGACCTATTCTTCCCATTCCAATAATTCCAAGTGTTTTACCTGCAATTTCAGTTCCTTGGTATTTCTTTTTATTCCATTCACCATTTCTCATAGTATAGTTAGATATAGCAATAAATCTTGCTAATGCAAACATATGACCAAGTGCAAGCTCTGCGACTGAATCTGAACTAGCTGAAGGTGTATTTCTTACAGTTACTCCAATACTTTCCCCTGCAGGTATATCTATATTATCTATTCCAACACCAGCTCTTATAGCTAATTTTAAATTTCCACCTGCTTCTGCTTTAAATACATCAGAAGTAAGAGTAGTGGCTGATCTAATAACTATTGCATCAAAATCTTTTAATTTTTCTCCTAATACATCTTGTTCAAAATGTTCATTAATAACTTCTGCACCTAATGCCATTAATGCTTCAATTGATGCATTTTCTAATCCGTCGTTTGTTAATACTCTAATCATTTAAAAAAATCCCCCTTAATTTAAATACGCTTATTACTTTAACATTTCCCTATATAACTTTATGAGAGTTGAAAGTACCTTAAAAATAACCAGGTAATATGCTAGTTTATTTTCAGGTGTCAAAATATTACAAAATTTCAAAATTCACAAACCCACATTCCCCATCAAAACTATCTGAATTATAATTTCAAAGATACATTTTAGCCCTAAAATCTCTTCTATACGCCCAAATAATTCTTTATGTTCTGCAAATATAGAATCTGTAATTAATCAATCATGAATATTTTAGTCTTTAATTTGTTATATTCATTATCTGTTTAAAACTTGTTTGTTATATTCTACTACGTATTTAATTTTAATTCAATACTTTGTTGTATTGAATCATGATTTCAGTGATAGTTATATATTTTTTTATTAATATATAACTATCATTGTTAAAAATACCTTAAAATACTTATCTAATTGATATCCAGCTTAATCTCAATTAAAAATACTTTAATATCAAATTTAATCGTAGGGATGCTACCTTTTAATATATTTAGGTAACTCTTTAATATCACATATATTTTAATTAATAGATTCATCTAATTTTTATTAAAGCTATATATTTATCATTTAATATCATCATTTTCCCAAGTAACACGAAAAAGCTGTTCCAAATACATTTTTTTGTATTTGGAACAGCTTCATCTTTTTATTTTATATTTAACTACTGTAAATTATTTTTTACCTTCTACATGAGCATTTTTAAAGTATATAGTATTCATTACAGATACTCTTGCATCTTTAACATAATCCTTTATTCCTATTGGTCTAGTATAGTAGTATAAAGGAATAATTGGCATATCCGCCATTAACATATCTTCTGCTTGATGCAATAGATCTAATCTCTTTGCAGAATCTAACTCGCCCTTTGCTGCATCAATAACTGCATCAAATTTTGGATTATTATATCCACAGTTGTTTTGAGCTGAAGTTGATGTAAACATATCCAAGAAAGTCATTGGATCTACATAATCAGCATTCCATCCATCTCTTGCAATTTCATATTGCTTTTGAACTCTTGTAGTTAAGAATACTTTCCATTCTTGGCTTTGAAGTTGAACATCTATACCTAAATTAGATTTCCACATAGCTTGAATAGCTTGCATTGTATCTCCATGACCACTTTCTGGGTTATAAAGTAATACTAGTTGTGGGAATCCTTGACCATCTGGGAATCCTGCATCAGCTAATAATTTTTTAGCTTCTTCTACATTTCCTTTTGGATCAAAATAAGCAGTTTTTTCAGTAAAATCTTTTCCATCTGTGTCTGTAATTCCTTTTGCTACGATACTATCAGCAGGAATTTGACCACCTTTAGTTACGCTATCAACAATCGATTGTCTATCTATAGCAAGATTTAAAGCTTTTCTTACTTTTGCATCGCTTAAAACTTTAGCAGCATTTGGATCTACTGCTTTTGCTTTATCTGAAACATTTATTGATAAGAAATAAGTTGCTAAATTAGGGAATGACTTAGCGCTTCCATCTTTTAAAGCTCCTTGTATGTCAGACTTTGGAACTGTATCAACTACGTCAAATTGACCTGATTTATAACTTGCCCATGCTGATGTTTCTTCTGCAACAAGCTTTAAATTTAATTTATCAAGTTTTACAGCATCTTTATCCCAATAATTTTCATTTTTTTCTAATACTATTTGATCTTTCATTTTATAATCAGTAATTTTGAAAGGTCCATTTGATACATATGTTTTTGCATCAGTTGCCCAATCTTTATTTCCTTCAACAACCTTTTGGTCTACTGGGAAATAATATCCTTGTGATGTTAATTCTGGGAAGTATGGAGTTGGCCCTGTTAAATTAACTACTAATGTATAATCATCAGTTGCTTTAACTCCTACAGCATCAGCTGAACCTTTTCCTGAATTATATTCTTCTGCGCCCTTAATATATAATAATTGATATGAATATTCAGATGCAGTTTCAGGGTTTAATACTCTCTTCCATGCATATTCAAAATCACTTGCCTTAACTGAATCTCCATTTGACCATTTAAGATCTTTCTTTAGATGGAAAGTATATGTTAATCCATCAGCAGATACATCCCATTTTTCAGCAACTCCTGGAATTGCTTTTTCATTTTTATCTAATTCAGCTAGACCTGAAAATGCATTTGCGAGTACAGTCATTCCTGTAGTATCTGTACATAATGCTGGATCTAATGTTCTAGGATCTGCTCCTAAGTTGTAAGTTATTTCTTGTTTGTCTGCAGTTTTAGCAGTATCTGCACTCTTAGATCCACAACCAGTTAAAACTGATAATCCAAGAGTTGCTGCTAAAGCCACTGCACAAAGTTTTTTTACTTTGCTTATTTTCATTGTATTTTCCCCCTTAATTAATTTATTTATTATAATATCTGTTTAAGTATTAGAAAATCTTTAACAGTATACTATTGCTAATTTATTATTCCCATAATTTTAATAGATTATATGCTTAATTACTTTTTGCTAAAATTTTTTAATCATATAAATGACATGCCACAAAATGTCCTGGTTTAACTTCTTTTAATTCTGGATCTATTTCAGAACAAATTGGTTTTGCGTATTTACATCTTCCTTTAAATCTACATCCAGGTGGTGGGTCTATTGGAGATGGAATATCTCCCTCTAAAATTATTCTCTTACTATTTTTAGCAGTATCTGGATCTGGTATTGGCACTGCTGAAAGTAATGCTTGAGTATATGGATGTAATCCTTCTGAATATACTTTATTACTTTCTCCCTTTTCAACCATTCTTCCAAGGTACATAACTCCAATATGAGTTGATATATGTTTAACCATTGAAAGATCATGGGCTATAAAAAGATAAGTTAGACCTAGTTCTTCTTGAAGTTCTTCAAGCATGTTAATAACCTGTGCTTGAATTGAAACATCAAGAGCTGATATTGGCTCATCACAAACTATTAATGAAGGCTCTACAGCTAACGCTCTTGCTATTCCTATTCTTTGTCTTTGTCCACCTGAAAATTCATGTGGATATCTATTTATATGATCACTGGCAAGACCAACTTTTGTTAAAAGACTTCTTATTCTCTCAGTTCTTTCTTCCCCTGTTAATAACTTATGAATATCAATAGCTTCTCCAATTATATCACCAACTGTCATTCTTGGATTTAATGACGCATATGGATCTTGGAAAATCATTTGCATTTCTTTTCTTAAAGGAATCATATCTTTAACAGAATTTTTTGTAATATCTTTTCCATTAAATATTATTTGTCCTGATGTTGGTTCATAAAGCTTTAATATAGTTCTTCCTGTAGTTGTCTTACCACATCCCGATTCACCTACAAGACCTAAAGTTTCTCCTTTTTTTATTGAAAATGAAACTCTATCTACTGCTTTAACATAACTATTCCCTTTAAATAAGCCCTTCTTTGCGGAGAAGTATTTACATAAATCTTTTACTTCTAAAATTACATCTTTATTATCTTCCACTACGTCATCCTCCTTATAGGTGATTCAACCTTTGGTGCATCTTCATGACATAGCCAGCATGCCACTTCATGTTTTTCTCCTACTTCAAATTGTGGAGGTTGTTTTTGAAGACAAATCTTCATAGCATAATCACATCTAGCTGCAAACGGACATCCTATTGGTGGCTTTAATAAATCTGGTGGCTGTCCTTGAATAGGAATAAGTTTTTCTTTAACATCTTCCTTCGGATTTGGCACACTTCTCAAAAGTCCCCATGTATATGGATGTTTTCCTCTATAAAATATGTCTTCTGTAGTTCCAGTTTCTACCACTATTCCACCGTACATTACATTTATTCTAGCACAAACATCTGCAACTACTCCTAAATCATGAGTTATTAATATAATTGCAGTATTAAGTTTTTCTTTTAATTCTTTCATTAAATCTAGAATCTGAGCTTGAATTGTAACATCTAGGGCTGTTGTTGGCTCATCTGCTATAATAAGCTGTGGCTGACAAATTAAACTCATGGCTATCATTGCTCTTTGTCTCATACCTCCTGAAAATTCATGAGGATATTGCTTCATTCTTTTTTCAGGACTTGGTATTCCAACTAACTTAAGCATATTTATAGCTTCTTTTTTAGCTTCTGCTCTACTAATTTTTCTATGCTTTAACAGAGGTTCCATTAATTGATCTCCTATTGTAAATACAGGATTTAATGATGTCATAGGATCTTGGAATATCATTCCTATATCATTTCCTCTTATTGTTTCCATTTCAGCTTCCTTAATGTTTGAAATATCTCTCCCATTAAAAATTATTTCTCCACCGGCAAGCCTGCCATTGTCAGCTAATAATCTCATAATAGACATCATAGTAACACTTTTACCACAACCTGATTCCCCAACTATACCTAGTGCTTCTCCTTTTTCTAAATAAAAAGATACGCCTCTTACAGCATGCACTTCTCCAGCACCCGTTTTAAAGGAGGTTTCCAAGTTTTTTACATCTAATAACTTTTCCATTGTTTTTCTTCCTCCTATCTCTTGTTTTTAGGATCTAATGCTTGACTTAATCCATCACCAAAAAGGTTAAACGCCAATATAATTAAACAAATCATTATTGATGGGAAGACTAATTGGTATGGATATGTATAAATACCAACCATAGCTTCATTTGCTAATGTCCCAAGAGACGCTCTTGGAGCTGCAATTCCAAGACCAATGAAACTTAAAAATGCTTCCGTAAACACAGCTTCTGGAATTAATAATGTTAATGTAACCATTATTGACCCGATACAGTTTGGTATTAAATGTCTTATTAATATTCTAATATTTGATGCACCTAATGATTTCGCAGCAAGAACAAATTCTTGTTGTTTTAATTGAAGTACATCCCCTCTTACTATTCTTGCCATTCCAATCCAATATGATATAGAAAGCCCTAATACAATTGTTAAGAGACCACTTCCAGCTGCTCCTGGTTTATTCAAGATAGCCATAAAAATTATTACATATATAGTTAATGGAATTGAATATATAATATCTACTATTCTCATTAATATATTATCTACCATTCCACCAAAGTAACCAGCTATTCCACCATATAATACACCGATAACTAAATTTATAATAGCTGCTAAAACAGCAATAAGTAATGAATATCTTGCTCCATAAAAGTTTCTAACGAATAAGTCTCTTCCAAGATTATCTGTTCCAAACCAATGCTCTGCTGAAGGTTTTAAATAAGTTGCTGATAAATCATTGGCTTCATAACTATATTTAGATATCATAGGAACTAAAATAGCTCCAGCCACAACAACTATTATTACTATAAGTGATACTATTGCAAATTTATCTCTTTTAAGTCTCATCCAAGCATCTTTCCAATAACTAACACTAGGTCTAACTATTGCATCTATCTTCTTTTCTTCTTGACTTAGAGGAGTAAATAACTCGCTTTCAATTTTCATTTGATTCTCCATTGTTTTCTTCTCCCCCTAAACTTCTGCATCTTGTAATTTTATTCTTGGATCAATTATTACATATAATATATCTACAAAGAACGCAAAAAATATTAACATTGTAGCATAGAATACTACTACTCCAAGTAACATTGAATAATCTCTATTTGTAACTGATTGTACAAATTCATTTCCAAGTCCAGGAATCGCAAAAATCTTTTCTGTTATAAAACTTCCTGTTAATATACTTGCAACAAGTGGTCCAACATATGTCACTATTGGAATTAATGAATTTCTTAATGCATGTTTAAATATAACTGTAGTTTTGCTTAAGCCTTTAGCTTTTGCTGTCCTTATATAATCAGATTTTAATACATCTATTAACTTACTTCTTGTAAGTCTTGTAATAAATGATAACGATACTGCTGATAAAGCCATACATGGCATTATATAATTCTTCCAATCACTAAATCCTGTTGCTGGTAATATTGCATATTGAACAGCAAGTACATATATCAAAACAGCACCTATTACAAAACTCGGTATAGTAGTACATAAGGTTGCAATAAATACTATTAACTTATCCGGCCATTTTCCATTCTTAAGAGCTGCAAGTGTTCCAAAGATTATGCCTCCTATAATTGATATAATTACAGCTACACTTCCAATCTTCGCGGATGCTGGGAATGATTTAGATATAGCATCTGATACACTTCTACCTTTAAAAGTCATTGATTCACCAAAATCTCCACGAGTTAAGTTCTTTAGATACATTGTATATTGTTCCATTAAAGGCTTATCCATTCCATATTTAGCTTCCATATTTGCTTTAATTTGTGGTGTTAATTTCTCACCATCAAATGGACCTCCTGGCATAAGTCTCATTAGAAAAAATACTATTGTTATTACGGCAAATATCGTTAATAGACTTATAATAAATCTTTTTCCAATATATTTTAACATGTTTCCCTCTCCTTCTTTTTTACATTCGTATGTTGGTTTATATATTAATTATTTTATTTAATAATTGAAAAATATATAACTCGGTAAAATTGGTTTTTGATATATATTATTTTTACCGAAAGCGCTTCCATATATCATTTAATATATTAATGGAGTCATTAAACAACATTTCCACTGCCTAATAACTCCCTTGTTATTTTATTTATTAATATTTAATTTTTTACTGATAAAATTTAACTTATTATCAACACAACACTATTATAATAATATTTTTATCTATAAGTGTCAATATTTTATTTCAATTAGATAACATAAAATCCCATAGATATTTCTATTTATTTTTGTTTATTATCTCATATTTACTTTTTCATACTGCATTATGTATCATACCGAAATTGATAAAAGTATATTTGTTTATTCTTTATAGTTTTATATAATAATTAAGACATATTTCCACAAATGGAAATATGTCCTCTAGTTTTCTAGTCAGACAAGTTATTTATTTTATATTTTAAATATGTTTCCTAATATACATTATTTATCAATATATTTCAATATATCTCTGAATTTATTTTCATAAAACTGTTGCCTCATAATAAATTTAAGAATTATTAGATTTAATTATCTTCATCATCGAAATATAATACTGATTCTGTTTCTCTACAATACTTAACACACATACATTGAGCTAATTTTCTTGGACATTTATAACATAAACAAGTTAAATCTCCACCATTACATTTTCCTTGTTTTAATTCTGTACAATCTCCACAGTTTACTCCATTCCCCGCTGGCATAATAATATCGCTCCTCCTTTAATTTTAATATACTAATTCAATATTAACAAAAAGCTTATAAATGTCAAATTTCCTTACCAGATTCCGATTCTATCCGTTGGCTTAACATACATACCATCTTTCTCTGTAATTCCATACGTGTCATAAAATTTTTGAAATTGTGGTAAAACTCCATTTACTCTAAATTTATTAGGAGAATGAACATCTAAATTTAGTACATACTCTGCATATTCCTTTGTTGTTATTTGGCGCCAAGTAGTGGCATAGCTTTGAAAAAATGCTTTATAATCTGGCTTATCCATTGTGCCTAATATATCTAAAAGACAAGATACACCTCCAATGTCAGCAATATTTTCTCCAACTGTACGATAACCGTTAATTTTCTCTCCTGGTAACGCATCTATCTGACCATAGAACTCTTCTATTTTTTGAGCCTTCGCTGTAAATTGTTCATAATCTTTTTCACTCCACCAATTATTAACATTTCCATTCGAATCATATTGTGCACCAGTATTATCAAAGGCATGACTAATTTCATGACCTATAATAGCACCAATCCCCCCTAGATTTTCTTCTCTAGTTCCATTAGGATTATAAAAATGTCCTTGAATAATTCCTCCGGGAATAACAATTGAATTTTCATTTGCACTATAAAATGCATTAACTGTTTGAGGTGTGTAACCATCTTTCTTTTTATCCACAGGTTGATTTATTTTGCTAAATATCTCATTATTTGCAAAAATTCTTAATGTCATTATATTTTGAAAAAGTGAGCCCCATTCTTCATAAGATTTAATATTTATTTTCGAATAGTCAACCCACTCTTCTGGATAACCTATTTGCACCTCTAATTTATCTAATTTATCAATAGCATTTTTCTTAGTTGACGTACTCATCCAGTCAAGCTTCTCAATTCGTTTTTTATATGTTTCTACAATTTCTTTAGTTATGTTTTCTACATCTTCTTTTATCTCTTTAGTAATATACCTTTCTGCATAAATCTTCCCAATAGCCATCCCCATCATTGAGTCCACTGTATTAATAGCATCTTCTTCTTTTGATACACCCCCTGTTATTCCAAGTAAACTATTTTCATATTCTTTGTTAGCCTTCTCAAAATCTTCAGTTAAATAATTTGATGCATATGTCAAATTAACCATCTCAATATAATTCTTTATAAGAGGCAAATTTTCTTGTGTGTATATTTTATTAAATGCTTCTAACCATCTAGGATCTTGTAAAATAATTTTATTTGCTTTATCCACTCCTAAAGAACTCATAATTGATGGTAAGTTTAAATTTGGTGCCAAATTATTAAGTTCATCTAAAGTATATACATTATAAATAGCACCAATTAAATTTGAAGTTGTAGATTGCTCTTTTCCTCCCATAATAGCCGGTGCTATCATTCCTTCAAATTTAAACATATTATCTACTTTAGTTTTTGCTTCTTCTTGTGTATATCCACTTAATACTAGAATTTTATTATAATAATCTTCTGTTAATTTTTTATTTCTGAGAGTACTTTCTGTGGGATTAGTATATTCATCTGGATTTCCTAAGCTAAGTCCTGTAGAGCTTATATACAATATGTTATTTGTAACATCTTTTATATCTCTATTTACAGAAAACTTTATTGTAGAATTTAATATTTCTTTATTACTCCATAATTTTGTAATATCATCTATTGTTTGAGATGCCTTAATTTCATCTAAATTTTTTTGAACCGGTTTCAATCCCTCTTTATTTCTTGCTTCTACATTTAGTGTATTGTTATATACATTAATTATTTTTTTCTCATCACTATTTTCCTTATATTTATCTTTATCAATTAATAATTGATTAATTATATCTT
>Ga0302162_10000332_pt1 | contig 13381 bp, 13 predicted proteins | sample I_Fen_E2_2_FD_193501 | JGI IMG/M metagenome (GOLD analysis project Ga0302162, IMG submission 193501) | Peat permafrost microbial communities from Stordalen Mire near Abisko, Sweden - I_Fen_E2_2 | ecosystem: Environmental > Terrestrial > Soil > Wetlands > Permafrost | place: Sweden: Abisko...
AAAATGTAATCTGGGCTGCCGGTGTTACGGGCAATATTATTGAAGGACTGGATTCTGAAGACGTGTTCAGAAACAGATATATTGTGGATCGTACCAATAAACTTAAACGTTTCGACAACATTTATGCCTTAGGTGATGTGGCTTATATGGAAACTCCGAAATATCCCAAAGGACATCCACAGGTGGCCAATGTGGCCATTAATCAGGCAAAACTTCTGAGCAAGAATATTCTGAAATCAATTAAAAATGAAAATTATAAACCCGAAGAATTTGAATATCACGATTTGGGGATGATGGCAACTATCGGTAAACATAAAGCGGTAGTAGAATTACCATTTATCAAGTTCAAAGGTCCGTTGGCCTGGTATGTATGGATGTTTTTACATTTGATGCTTATTCTGAGTGTTCGTAATAAAATAGTGATTTTCTTCAATTGGGCCTGGAGTTATCTAACCAAAGATACATCACTACGAATCATAACCCATATTAACTATAAAAAGGAAGAAATTATTAGTTCACACAGCAAATAATTTTCTAAAAAAACAAAGGCTTCGAAAAATCGAAGCCTTTTGTTTTTTATAGGTAGTTATTTTTTTATTGCTATACCAAATGCTCCAATTTGCTCACATTTTTTTCAATGTCTTCCTTCGATAATGAATAGTTAACCAGATCTCCGGCTAAGTATCGATCGTAAGCAGCCATATCTACCAGTCCATGTCCCGACAGGTTAAACAGAATATTTCTTGAAACTCCTTCTTCTTTGCATTTTTGCGCTTCATTGATAGCAGCTGCAATAGCATGAGCTGATTCGGGAGCGGGAACAATTCCTTCGGTTTGAGCAAAGAGTACACCTGCTTTAAATGACTCCAACTGATCAATATCAACGGCTTCCATCATATTGTCTTTCATCAGCTGACTGACAATTGTTCCGGCACCGTGATAACGAAGTCCACCAGCATGAATATGAGCAGGTGCAAAATTATGTCCCAGAGTAAACATGGGTAATAGTGGTGTGTAACCGGCTTCATCACCAAAGTCATATTCAAATTTTCCGCGGGTTAGTTTAGGGCACGAAGCAGGTTCGGCGGCAATAAAACGCGTTTTTTTACCTTCTTTGATGTTATGGCGCATAAAAGGGAAAGAGATTCCGGAAAAATTAGAACCACCTCCAAAACAACCGATAACTACATCGGGATATTCTCCGGTCATTTCCATCTGTTTTTCAGCTTCCAGTCCAATCACTGTTTGGTGTAACGATACATGATTCAACACACTGCCCAGAGTGTATTTACAGTTTGGAGTTTGCATAGCCAGTTCAATGGCTTCCGAGATAGCTGTTCCCAAACTTCCCTGATAAGTAGGGTTATCGGTCAGGATCTGGCGTCCGGCTTTGGTTGACATGCTGGGTGAAGCAATAACCTGTGCTCCCCAGGTTTGCATTAATGAACGACGATATGGTTTTTGCTCGTAACTGATTTTCACCATGTAAACAGCCAACTCTAGTCCGAATATTTTTGCTGCAAATGCCAAGGCAGTTCCCCATTGACCAGCACCTGTTTCTGTTGTGATGTTGGTAGTACCTTCTTTTTTGCAATAATAGGCCTGGGCAAGTGCAGAATTCAATTTATGAGAACCTACGGGGCTTACACTTTCATTTTTAAAATAAATATGAGCGGGTGTATCCAATGCTTTTTCAAGATTATAAGCGCGAACCAGTGGGGTAGGGCGGTAGATCTTATATTTTTCGCGAACTTCTTCGGGGATTTCAATCCAGGGATCAGTTTGATTTAGTTCCTGATGTGCCAGATCTTTGGCAAACATTGGATATAAATCTTCAGCTTTCAAAGGTTGTTTGGTGCCCGGATGAAGCATAGGCATTGGTTTGGTTTGCATGTCGGCAACAATATTATACCATTTAGTAGGTAATTCATTTTCAGCCAGCAAGAACTTTTTAGTTTTTTCCATGTGCAATAAAATTTTCTATAAATATTTTAGTGTGATAATTTAAAAAAGTACAGCCTGTTGTCTTTGATAAACAACAGGCTGTTATATGGAATTATTTGTTTTTATAAATCTACAATAAACTGAACCTCATTGTTTACGATAACAAATTAGCCAACACCAATAAAAAAACGAGTCAGTAAAGTTCATGAATAATTGCTTTTTTAGTGCCGGCAAAGATAAGAACAATTTTGTAAAATAAAAATTGTTTTGTCGTGTTTTTCGTTATCAAAACAGGATACAACTTTTGTCAATTTAGATAGCCAATACTTTCTTTAAGTCGTTCTTTGAAATAAAAATTGTATTTTTGCATAAATAAATCATTAAACAGATAAAAACAATGATACAGTCAATGACAGGCTTTGGTAAAGCCACTTGCGAGTTTGGAAATAAAAAAATAGTTGTAGAAGTTAAGTCTTTAAATAGTAAACAGTTGGATGTTTCCACACGCATATCAGGTCTGTATCGTGAAAAAGATATTGAGATACGTAATGAGCTTTCTCAAAAACTAGAACGGGGAAAAATAGACCTTTCATTGTATGTCGATAATTCAGGAAAAGAATCGGTTACTCAGATCAATCAATCCGTGATAGAGTCTTATTATCAACAAATCAAAATATTATCTAAAAATCTGGGTATTGATGTTCCGGCTAATTGGTTTGATGTATTGCTTCGTTTGCCCGATACAATGAAAACAGAAACGGTAGAGCTGGATGAAAACGAATGGTTGGAAATTCGTAAAACCATGACATCGGCCGTTGAGCAGCTCACAGCGTTTCGTATACAGGAAGGTAAATCGCTTGAACGTGTATTTACCGATAAAATAGCACATATCGGTCAGTTACTTGAGCAAACAGCACCCTTTGAATCTGAACGTGTTGAAAAAATAAAAGCCCGTTTGGAAGAAAACCTGCAGGCTCTGTCCGATAAAATTGATTACGATAAAAATCGCTTGGAACAAGAATTGATTTTTTATATCGAAAAGCTGGATGTGAACGAAGAAAAGGTGCGACTGCGTAATCATCTGGACTATTTTACCGAAACCATGCAACATGAAAAATCACCAGGTAAAAAACTGGGATTCATAGCACAGGAAATTGGACGTGAGATCAATACATTAGGTTCTAAAGCCAATAACAGCGAAATGCAAAAAATCGTTGTACTTATGAAAGACGATTTGGAACAGATAAAAGAGCAGGTATTGAACGTCCTTTAGTTCAGAAGTAAGAAGCAGATAGTTGAGAGTAAAGAAAACCGGTTTCGGATATTGAAGAGATTCCGGTTTCTTATCGTCTATGATAAACTACTTAGCTGCCAACTACCGGTTAGCAATGCTTACTGCGAATTTGTAAACAACAAACTATTAACTACCGAATAAAAACATGTCCGGCAAATTAATTATATTCTCAGCCCCTTCGGGAGCTGGCAAAAGTACCCTGGTACAATACTTATTAGGCTGTGGATTCGATATGGAATTTTCTATTTCGGCCACCAGTCGTGCTCCAAGAGGCACTGAGAAACACGGAGTTGACTATTATTATCTCACTCCCGAAGAATTCAGACAAAAGGTTGATAATCAAGAGTTCCTTGAATACGAAGAAGTTTATCAAAATTGTTACTACGGTACACTTCGCAGTGAAGTTGAACGTATTACAGGCCAGGGGAAAAACATTGTTTTTGATGTAGATGTAGTGGGTGGGCTAAATATCAAAAAAGAGTTTGGCGATCAGGCATTAGCTTTGTTTATTGCACCACCAAGTATCGATGAGTTGCACAAACGTCTGGTAAGTAGGGGAACCGATTCAGCTGAGATGATAGAAAAGCGCATTGGAAAAGCCGAATTTGAGATGAGCTTTGCTCCAAAGTTTGATATCGTGGTGGTAAACGATAATCTGGAGCTTGCAAAAGCCGAAGCAGAACGTTCGATAAGAGAGTTTCTGAAAAAATAATAACTTTTCTTCTGTAAAAAGGAAACACTGTAGTATATGCAGCCTAACAGCAACTTATCAAAACAAAAATCTTCGGAAAAAGAGTCGGGGTCTAATAGCAAAAAACGTGTTGCTCTTTACTTTGGCTCGTTTAATCCTATTCATCTGGCTCATCAGAAACTGGCTGGTTACCTGGTAAACAATCAATTGGTGGATGAGGTGTGGTTTGTTATTTCTCCCTGCAATCCATTAAAAGATCAATCGGAATTACTCGATGAATATATCCGCTTGGATATGTTGATTTTTGCCATTCGGGAAGAACCCCGATTCAAAGCCTGCGATGTTGAATTTACCATGCCTATTCCTTCGTATTCTATTGATACCTTGCATGTATTGTCATCGCATTTTCCCGATTGCCTGTTTACCTTGGTTATAGGAAGTGACAATGCACTGGTTTTTGATCAGTGGAAGGATTATTTACTGCTTCTGGAGCAATATCCGGTATTGGTGTATCCCCGTCAGGGAGCAGATTTTGCTGAAGTAGCTGCCAAATACCCTCAAATGGAATTGCTTCATACCGACTTCTACAATATTTCTTCTACCGAAATCCGCAATTCCATCGCACAAAAAAAGGATGTAAGCACATGGCTACATCTTTCTGTATTCCAATTTATTGAAGAGAATAATCTCTACCAGTAGTTTTACTGAAAAAATAGCTGGCAGGTAGATCTATCTGTTCAATTTATAAATACTGATTGCTATTTTTTTCACTTCCAATAGTAGTGGATGGTCCATGACCGCAATAAACCACTGTGGAGTCGGGTAGGGGAAGCAGTTTTTTGGTGATCGACAGAATAAGTGTGGCATAATCGCCATAAGGCAAATCCGTCCTTCCTATAGAATTGCGGAACAATACATCTCCGGCAAATACAACCCCTTCTTTTTCAGAATAAAAAGCCAAACTACCAGGAGAATGACCCGGTACGTGAATTGCCTTCAGACTACAGTTTCCAAATTTTATTTCGTCATCTTCATTAATATATGCACCCAGTGCCTGAGCTTCTTCTTCCACGCTGAAACCGAAAGAACGGGCTTGCTCCACTACATTGGCCAGCAGAAACTCATCCTGTTGATTTGCTTCGGGTAGTAAGCCAAAGGTATCGGCTACAAATTTATTTCCAAACTGATGATCCAGGTGCAGGTGTGTATTGATTAAACGCTTCAGTGTAAGTCCATTTTCATCAATAAACCGTTTTAAAGTAAGCTTTTCAGTTTCGGTGATGCATCCGGCATCTATAAGTACCGCTTCTTTTGTTTCATCAAAAAGTAAGCATGTATTTTCCTGAAAAGGATTGAATGTAAATGTTTTAATTGTCATCTTTATTTCGTTAGTCGTTATTATTCCGGTTGTTTGCGGTTATTCATAGTTATTTAATGAAAGGTAAACAATAAGACCACAGATAGTTAATGCCTGTAAATAATGCCAAAGGCAACTATCGTTTAAAGCGGTACGTATACAGCCTTTTTTGTTTTAAAGTACTCTTCATTGAAAAAATCGCTTACTTCAAACAATTCGGCTACATTTTTATAGGGTAGTATTTCATGTTGTAGTTCGCCGCCTTTCAGGCATATAAGTCCGTTGGGTAAAGCATTTGCGGCCTTTTTGCTGATATTCTTTTTTACCAGCTTCACTAAATCATCTAAAGGCATGACAGCACGACTTACCACAAAGTCAAACTTGCCTTTTTCTTCTTGTACACGCAGGTGTTTTAATGTGATGTTTTTTAAACCTATAGCGGTAGCCACTTCAGTTCCGACTTTAATCTTTTTGCCAATGGAATCAATCAATACAAAAGTTGATTCGGGAAAAAGAATAGCCAGCGGAATTCCGGGAAAACCACCACCGGTGCCAACATCTAAAATGGTGGAAGCCGGTTGAAAACGAATGATTTCGGCTATAGCTAACGAATGCAGAACGTGATGTTCGTAAAGGTTTTCAATGTCCTTACGGGAAATCACGTTTATCTTTGCGTTCCACTCGAAATACAAATCGTAAAGTGCTTCGAATTGAGCCTTTTGTGTATCTGTCAGGTTTGGGAAGTATTTTAGAATTTGTTCCATCGGAGTTTTAATTAATATGTTGCAAATTTACTAGAAAAAATCTGTATCTGAAAATGACCGTACCTTCTTTCGGATACCCATTTTCAGTTTTGAAATATATGCCTAATATATTTATATACAGTTATATACAAAACAAAAGCTGCAATTGTGAACGTTGAATTATGAATTTTGCGTATAAAATAGTACCTTTGCGTTTTGTTTGCGAAAAAAATCATCCTTGTATTATTGATCAGTTGTTTTATTTTCAACAATATACTGATTATTATGTTTTAAAAAATAACGATTAAAAACTAAATATAAATTTAATATGAAAGCTTATGTTTTTCCCGGTCAGGGCGCTCAATTTGTAGGAATGGGCAAAGACCTATATGATCAATCGCCACTGGCCAAAGAATACTTCGAAAAAGCAAATGAAATTCTCGGATATCGCATTACCGATTTAATGTTCGCCGGAACTCCGGAAGATTTAAAACAAACTAAAGTTACTCAACCTGCTGTATTTCTTCACTCGGTGATTTCAGCTATTGTATTGGGCGACGATTTTAAACCTGAAATGGTAGCCGGTCACTCTTTGGGTGAATTCTCAGCGCTGGTTGCTGCCGGTGCGTTATCGTTCGAAGACGGATTGAAACTGGTGTATGCACGTGCTATGGCTATGCAGAAAGCCTGTGAAAAAGAACCTTCTACCATGGCTGCCGTACTTGGCCTGAGCGATGAAATTGTTGAAGAAGTATGTGACTCTATTAAAGACTGTATAGTAGTGCCTGCTAATTACAACTGTCCCGGACAATTGGTTATTTCGGGTTCTATCGAAGGAATTGATAAAGCATGTGAGATCTTGAAAGAAAAAGGTGCAAAACGTGCATTGAAACTCCCTGTAGGTGGTGCATTTCACTCACCACTGATGCAACCTGCCAGTGAAGAACTGCAAGCTGCTATCAAAGCCACTACATTCAGCACTCCTGTTTGTCCTGTTTATCAAAACGTAAATGCTTATCCTCAAACTGAAGCAGAAGCCATCAAACAAAATCTGATTGCTCAGCTGACTGCTCCGGTACGTTGGACACAAACCGTGAAAAATATGGTTACCGACGGCGCAACTGAATTTATTGAACTCGGACCGGGTGAAGTATTGAAAGGTTTGATCAAAAAAATCAGTCCAGAACTAACTCAGGCATAGTTTGTAATTTGCAATTTATCATACATAATAAAGATGTGGAGAACAGACAATTCTCTACATCTTTTTTTGTGCTAAAATGCATTAATATAACTTTTTAATAAGCTTTTTTTAGTACTTTTGTTATCTGTTTTTTGAAAAACGAGTTACAATAAGTCAATATATTCAGTTGCAGAACTCATTATTTGTTGGTATATCTTTATAGTTGGTTACACATCAATTAATTATGAGTTATGATCATGAATTATAAATTAATATTTATATGTATAGAACACACACTTGTGGCGAACTTCGCCTTGCTAACGTAGGACAACAAGTTACTTTATCCGGTTGGGTACAGCGCATCCGAAAGATGGGCGGAATGACTTTTGTTGATATACGTGACCGTTATGGAATCACTCAATTAGTATTCAATCAGGATACTAATGCCGAATTATTCGAAACTGCCAATAAACTGGGACGCGAATTTGTGATTCAGGTAAATGCCGAAGTAGCCGAACGTAGCAACAAAAATGCTAACATTGAAACAGGTGAAATAGAATTGCTGGTATCGGAGCTAATCATTCTGAATGAATCGAAAACGCCACCTTTTACTATCGAAGAAAATACCGATGGTGGTGATGATATCCGTATGAAATACCGTTACCTCGATTTACGTCGTCCCACAGTACGCGAAAATCTGGAATTGCGTCACCGCATTACCTTTGAACTGCGTCGTTTTCTGGATCAGATGCACTTTTTGGAAGTGGAAACACCTATTCTGATTGGGTCAACACCCGAAGGTGCCCGCGACTTTGTGGTTCCGTCGCGTATGAATCCCGGTGAGTTTTATGCTTTGCCTCAGTCGCCTCAACTTTTCAAACAATTGTTGATGGTTTCCGGCTTCGACCGTTATTTTCAGATTGCCAAATGTTTCCGCGACGAAGATTTGCGTGCAGACCGTCAGCCTGAGTTTACCCAGATTGACTGCGAAATGTCGTTTGTTGAGCAAGAAGATGTATTGGTGCTTTTTGAAGGTATGATGAAGCACCTTTTCAAATTTGTGAAGAATATAGATATTACCGAAGCATTCCCCCGTATGACCTGGGAAGATGGTATGAAATACTATGGTTCCGATAAACCGGATATTCGCTTCGACATGAAGTTTGTGGAACTGAAAGAAGCCGTATCGGGCCGTAATTTTGTGGTATTCGACAGTGTTTCTTACGTGGCAGGTATCTGTGCTACCGGATGTGCCGGATATACCCGCAAACAACTGGACGAACTGACCGATTTTGTAAAACGTCCGCAAATAGGAGCGAAGGGACTGATATATATCCGTTGCGAAGCCGATGGAACATTTAAATCGTCGGTAGACAAATTCTATTCAGCTGATGATTTAAAACAGATTGCTTCATTGTTCAACGCACAAGCCGGTGATTTGATTTTAATTCTGGCCGGTGATAAACGCAAGACTCAGAAAGCTTTGTGCGAATTGCGTTTGGAGGTGGGAGCGAGGTTAGGTCTTCGTGACAAAAATGTATATGCACCACTCTGGATTATTGACTTCCCGCTTTTTGAATGGGATGAAGAAACGCAACGTTTTTATGCTACGCACCATCCGTTTACATCTCCCAATCCGGATGATATACCTTTGTTGGAAACTGATCCGGGAGCTGTACGTGCTACTGCTTACGATATGGTTATCAATGGTGTAGAGCTTGGTGGTGGATCTATCCGTATCCATGATAGCAAACTGCAACATCAAATGTTTAAATACCTTGGATTTACGCCCGAAAAAGCACAGGCTCAGTTTGGCTTCCTGATGGATGCATTCCAGTATGGAGCACCACCTCACGGAGGACTGGCATTTGGATTGGACCGCTTGGTATCTTTATTTGCAGGTTTGGATAGTATTCGCGACTGTATTGCATTCCCTAAAAACAATTCGGGACGTGATGTGATGGCCGATTCGCCTTCTACTATCGATCAGTCGCAATTGGATGAATTGAATCTGATTGTTGATCTGAAAGAAAAATGACCCCAAACCCCTAAAGGGGCTTAAGGGACAGGGTTGGCAAAATTGAATAAATTTTTACATACAAAGCCATTAAACTAATGTTTAATGGCTTTGTTATTTTTAAGTTATTAATTAATTGTTTCTTTTATGGTAAGAAACGGCTTGAAGAGGACTTGAAGCCCCTTTAGGGGTATGGGGTCGGTTTGTTATATTATTTCTTCAAAAAGCATGTTTTCAGCACAAAGCTGGTTCCATCTATTTTACAGTCAACTTCTTCAGGGTCTTCGGTGAGACGGATAAACTTAACTTTTGTTCCGCGTTTCAATACGGTAGAAGAGCCATGTACTTTCAGGTCTTTAATCAGGGTTACGCTGTCGCCGGTCAGCAATTCGGTGCCGTTGCCATCTCTGCAGGTTTTATCTTCCAATTCTTCAACAACAACTTCATTCTACTATACATAATATGAATTATAGGAAAAAAGTATATTAGAATAAAAGAGACATACAAAGGCTGAGAATCGCATAAAACCGTAGCGTTGCACAGTATTCAAATTCTATCAAAATCTCAGGAGTTTTTTTGAACAAATTTTAGGTTATGCTTTAGTCAGGCTTATACGTGAATGAAAAAGGAGAATAATTGTAGCAAGCCAAACTTGCTGAGATGCAGAGCTGCTTGTTTTATAGAATGAAAATTTGCTTTTTTATTGATATTCTGAAAATGCTTTCTGGTAGTTTTATCACTTATATTCAGTTCGTAGGATATTTCGCTACAAATTTTATCATCGTTTACCTTGCGGATGATTTCTTTTTACTGCCGGGTAAAGAAGATTAATTCCTTATCCCTGAATAATTTGCTTTTTACAATTAAATTGGCCGGTTCTATAAAACCAACCCGATATCGTTTATCATCTTCCTTTTCGGCCAACGAACTAAGGTTTACATTATGCAGGAGCATATAAGGTTTGCCTTGCACATCGGGCATCAGTAACTTATAGCTGATTAAAAAACAATGGTATTTACCATCTGCACCTTTTAACCGGTGCTGATAGCTGAGGCTGAAATCTTTCACCCTATTGGTTGGTAGCCAGTTTAAAAAACGCAGCGAAGCTATGGCCAGTGATAGTATAAAAGCCAGATCGTTGGGGTGTGTAAGTGTTATCCAGGGAGCTCACTTATTTTTTGTCAGGAACAATAGCCGGACATTCCAGCAAATGCTCATACCGGGGATTAACTGACGAAAAACTTCCACTGCTCAGGTCAAGTATAGAGAAGTCCATACCTTGTATCGGAGCCAGTATACTGAATGATTCAGACAAGATTTCTTTTTTCCGATCTATCTCAGGAACTGTTGTGATTTTACATTGCGAAAAAACTTCATCTAGCTCTTTCAGCAAACTAGTAATTAGAATTTGGTTATACATAAACACTGGCTTTAAATAATAATAACTCTTATACCTAAAACAAAAAAACAGCGGGACTAAAAAACAGCAGCTATCTATCTAAAATTGCTTCTGTCAATTGGCTATATGCACTGCAAATATATGAATAATTCTGAAATTATTACTTTTTATGTCGAAATATGACAAAAAATACTACCTTTTGAGTATTTTTTATATCATTTCTTTAGTGTTATTTTACTGCCGGAAACAAGATGTTGTTTCAAAGGACAATTTTGCTAAAGCCAATACGATAAAAATAGGGCTTATTTATCCGAAGTGACTTTATAAAAATTCGATCATTTATAAGAATTTCGGGCCGGGCATCATCAACCGGATTTTCTTTACAAGTAATAGTCTATTCATAACAAGTAATGGAGCATTACTAACAAGTAATAGCGTATTCCTTACTATTAATAGCATATTCCTTACAAGTAATGGAGCATTAATAACAAGTAATACCATACTATTGCTGATGATGATATTGGTATAAGGTGGCATTAAAATGGCGTAATGTATTGTTTATAAGTATATAAATAAATCTTTAGAGTTTTCAAAATAGTAGTATTAATTTAATCTTTTAAAATTTATGGGAAAGGTAAAAGTAATTGTAGATTATTCGCCTAATCGCTATTCTGATCTGGAATTGAAGAATAAAGCGGATAATATTGTGGTCTGTATGACGGGTAACCTGAAGTTTGTAAGTCTGGAACCAAAAGTATTACAGATTAAAACACAGAATGATGTTTTTGATTCGTATTTAGTCAGGACAAACCAGACTGGCAAGCAGTTTACGCTCGAAAAGAGTCAGGTACGTAGTGTGTTGGAAGGTTACATGGGGTCTACAGCACTTCAGGTGCAGGACATTACTAACGGTGACGAAGCAGCCATTATCAGTGCCGGATTTGATGTGAAACGTAAACCAACTCCGGTAGGCCTGTTGGAGCGTCCGGCAAAGGTGGTAGCTAATCCGGGCCCAACACGTGGGAGTCTGGAAATATCATGGGAAGTGATACCGAATGCTCATATGTATGAAGTTGAAGTTATTGAGTATCCGGAGACTGATAAAAGCGTGCGACAACGCACTTCGACCACCAAACACAAAATAGTGGTTGATGGCCTCATACGTGGACAGGCATATTCTATACAAGTAGCCGGTGCCGGTTCAGATCCGGGACGTGTGTGGAGCGATGCTATTATCAGTTATGTAATGTAATTCTGTAAATGATCCGGGTGCGTATCAAAAGCAGGTAAATAATGTAACAAAAGCGTATTCGCGTTTTTAAAAAGGCATTTGATACAGCCCTACTCCTACTAAAACCGTTCGGATTTTGTGTCCGGACGGTTTTTATTTTGCCACATTGCTCTTTTTTTCTCAATGTTTACAACTATTTCTGCAAATTGTGTTAAGTGAATAAATTTTTTTTGTATTTTTGGGGCGTGGAAAAGGAATAAAACATGTTTATTAATAGATTGTTCAAAAATAAATAAACTATATATTATTATGAATGAAGAAACTATAGTACAAGAGATACAAATAAGGATACATAAATAGATAGGAAAATAAATGAAGGTACCAGAACTGACAGAGAACACTATTGTTATTGGTCGTAATCGAAAAAAGTAAAGTCAATTTTTATTGTTTGTAATATTTGGATTATTTCTATTCGGAAGATTTTTATTGAGGCCTGATTTTCAATCAAAATTATTTCAATCATCATATTTGTTTCTTACTATTATGATTATACTTATAGTGTTTATGTTTATCGGGATGATTATTATGAGCTTAATCAGAATAATCAGTAAGAGACCTGGATTAATCATTAATGATACCACTATATATGACCTTGTAATGGGAGGAAAGATTAAGGGATAGGTTTCTATCTGTTTAAACTAATCTAGCTATTCAACCACTTCGTGGTTGTTTATCTTATTTATCATTTATCCATGCATTGCATACATGGCTATTATTATAATTCCGAAGGAATTATAATAATAGAGAATTATTCTCCTAGTGCCTAGGTTGAAATTCCAATTCTTCTATTGCTCAGGGTTGAAACCTTGAGCATCAATATCGGTCGTTCCTACGGAACTTATCAAGTGCATAAAACCAGTGCCATAGGCACGACCGATATTGATGCAATGGAATTTATTCCATTGAAATAGGAGAAAGTTATATACCCCTAACCCCTGAAGGGGAATAAGAATGATGTGCGAGAAGAAAGTGCATGTAAAGAATGAAAATAGGAAACAGAAGTAATTAAAATCCCCTTTAGGGGTTTGGGGCGGATTATTGCAATATAAATCAAAAAACACAAATCCGAAGGATTTGAATGTGAATAGCCATACATGAAATGTATGGAACAAGAGAATAAATCATAATTATAACCCCGAATGGGGTTGAATATCAATATCTAATATTTATCAACTAATAATTAAAAACATGAGAAAAGTTATACAACTATGTCTTGTAACATTTACACTATTATTTCCGCTAAGCAGCCTACATGCTCAAGGTAGAAACATTCACTTTTTTGGAAGTTATGACAGAAGCTTTGGAAATATAATTGCATCGGTAAGTTCTTCATTGGGGGATATCCAACATGATGAAATAAGTAAACTAAAAAATGGTAGTGTAAATCAATTTGAGCTTGGAGCCTTTATAAACTCTTTTGGAGTGGGTATTATCCATAATTCTTATGCAGCTGATGCAACTACAA
>Ga0302162_10000334_pt1 | contig 13350 bp, 11 predicted proteins | sample I_Fen_E2_2_FD_193501 | JGI IMG/M metagenome (GOLD analysis project Ga0302162, IMG submission 193501) | Peat permafrost microbial communities from Stordalen Mire near Abisko, Sweden - I_Fen_E2_2 | ecosystem: Environmental > Terrestrial > Soil > Wetlands > Permafrost | place: Sweden: Abisko...
GGAAGATAAACTTAGGGAAATGCGACTGGGCCGCCGAAACGAAAAAATTGATTATACACTAAATGATGAAGTAGGTCAACTGGTAATTCAGTATAACCGCACGGTGGACGAACTGGAAAAGAGTGCACGACTACTAGCTAAGTCGGAACGTGAATCGGCATGGAAATCGATGGCGCGGCAGGTGGCTCATGAAATAAACAACCCACTGACTCCCATGAAGCTTACCATCCAACAACTTCAGCGCACGAAAAAGATGAACGACAGTCGGTTCGACGACTATTTCGATAAATCGGCAGTGATGCTGATTGAACAAATAGATAACTTATCGCGCATTGCCGGCACGTTTTCCAACTTTGCACGCATGCCCGAAGCCAACTTCGAACGAGTAGACATTGCATCCAAACTCTATTCGGTGGTTCAGCTCTTTGCCAACAATAATGAACAGATAGAAATGAAATATGAGGGGCCCGAAAGTGAAGTATTTGTATATGCCGACCCCGAGCAACTGGTGCAGGTATTCAACAACCTGATAAAAAATGCCATTCAGGCTATACCTTCAGATCGGACGGGAGAAGTGTTAGTCACACTTCAGGCCGACCAACAAATTGCCATAAGCGTAACCGACAATGGAGCAGGGATAGAACCCGACATTCAAAGCAAACTGTTCATCCCTAACTTCACAACTAAAAACACCGGTATGGGACTGGGACTGGCTATTGCCAAGAATATTATAGAGCTATCGGGAGGAACTATTTCGTTTAGCACCGAACTAAACCGGGGAACGACATTTACCGTAGTATTACCCAAAGCGGAACAATAAACGGATGATAATTCATAATTTGTAATTCACAATTCATAATTCGTAGTTTATAATTCATAGTTTGTAATTCACAATTCGTAATTCGTAATTCGTAATTCATAGTTCATAATTCGTAGTTTGTAATTCATAGTTCATAACTCATAATTTATAGCTCATAATTATTTTAAATACTCAACTTTACAACCGCGAAGACAACTTTACGCTCGTATAACCCAACTTTACAACCGCGCAGACAACTTTACGCTCGTATTACGCAACTTTACAACCGCGCAGATAACTTTACGCTCGTATATCACAACATTACGACCGCGCAGACAACTTTACGCTAGTATAACGCAACTTTACGACCGCGCAGACAACTTTACGCTAGTATTACTCAACTTTACGACCGCGAAGACAACTTTACGCTAGTATAACGCAACTTTACAACCGCGAAAACAACTTTACGCTCGTATAACGCAACTTTACGACCGCGAAAGCAACTTTACGCTAGTATAGCCCAACTTTACAACCGCGCAGACAACTTTACGCTAGTATTACTCAACTTTACAACCGCGCAGCAAACTCTACAGATGTATAAGCTAACTTTACATCCGGTTTCATAGAGCAAACATCGGAGGTCAGGCATTGATTTCTTCGCCTGATCCTAACAACTGCTTTGCTAAACCTCGCTACAAAAGGTCTGACAACCAAACGAATTAAAATTGTATCTTTTTCTTACAATTATACACAATTTGAGTTGTTTGTTTAAATTATTATTTCTACATTTACAGCGTTTTTTACAGAAACACATTGTCAAACTTCTATTTCTAATTTAAAATGAATAATTATCAAAAATCAAGACTCAGCTCCAACAAGCAGATTGTGATTGAAGCTGAAAACAATGAAGCCGCAGTGGCTATTATCCCAACCTTTGTAAAAGGCATTAAACAATTGAAAGTGATTAACAGTAAGATTGAAGATCTATCCGCACTTCAAAGTCAGAATCTGACCGGAATTGTCGACGACAAGGACGATCTGCAGGAAGAAGTCACTGATTATGTACTTGAATTCTCCGGAGCTATACACTCCTACGCCGGACAACAGGGCAACAAAAGCCTGCAAGCACTGATCAACTTTACTCCGACAAAGGTAGAACACTTCGATCAGCACGAAATTATTGACGCAGGCACTACCGTACTCAGCGAAGCACGCAAAATTCCTCCAATCGAACTTACCAACGAAGGAATAGGCCCCGACGAGATTAACCGCTTCGACAGTGCGCTTACCCAGCTGAAAAGCTACAGCAACACACGCAAAACAGCAGGGATAGACCAAAAAGATGTCACCCGCCGCATTTCCGAACTTTTTGCCCAGGCTGCCGACATAAAGAAAAACACCCTCGACCGACTGGTTATACAATTCCAACGCAAAGCACCGGAGTTTTACCACAAATACAAAACCGCAGCTACCGTAATATACAAACGCGGTGGCAGGAAAACAGATACAACGGACCCAGAAACAAAAGCATAAAACACCGAAACTTTCCCAATCCGGTCGACTGACCGATTGGGAAAGTTTTTATATAGACACTGTTCCGAAAGGGGAAATATGTGTAACTCTATTGCACATACAGAACTAAATTGGGAGAGTATGTGTAACTCGATTGCCCATATATGGGTGTTATGTGTAAGCGTAAAAAAATAAAAAAAAATATTATATGGATTTTTCAATTGAATATTTAGTAACAATTGAGTCAAAAGGAGGATTCTGTGACTCCATTGACACATTTAATAATTTACTGAAATCTTATTCTGAAATCAAAATTAAAAATGGGAAGATTTTATTTAAAGGTACAGAAATAATATATGTAATCAAAACAGATGAAATTAAAAGTCAAAAACAGAGATATTTTCATGTAAACCTAACTATTTCAGATTTAAAAGATGAATTAGTATTTCTTGATTTGTTGAGAATGTTTAGGGATATTGTGTATAAAGCAAAAGGGAAAATAAGTGTTTTATGGGATGATTTTTCCGCATATTATAGTCTACAATCCTACCCATTAATTCATAGGACAGAAAACTTACTAAGAAAATTAATTTCTAAATTTATGCTTAGTAACCTAGGTTTAGACTGGAGTTCACAAACAGTACCAACCGAAGTTGAAAAATCAATTAAAAATAAACGTTCTCAGTTAGGAATTACAGATATTCTACACGATGTGGATTTCATTCAACTTTCTGATTTTCTTTTTAAGCCTTATCAAACAAAAGGACTTGCCTCACTTTATGGTCTCATTGAGAAAATTGGTATTGAAACTGATTTTGACCCAAATGTTTTAACTGAATACATACCGAAGTCTAATTGGCAAAGATATTTTTCTGTAATTGTAGATTGTAACGATGGTTATTTAGTAAAACGTTGGGAAAAACTATATGAATTAAGGTGTCTGATTGCTCATAATACTGTTATTTCTAAAAATGAATTCCTTGAAATTCAATTATTGTGTAAAGAACTAGACGAAAAGTTTATAGAAGCCTTAAATGATTTGGAGAAGGTAGTTATTCCAGAGAGTGATATTGAAATATTACATGAGAATGTTGCGAGTAATCGAAGTGAATTCAATGGAGAGTTTTTGGAAGCATGGAAAACACTGAATACTCAATTGTCAGAAAAATTTATATTATCACAAGAGTTGACAAAAGAAGAACTTAAAATGAAGTTGACAATTAGTTCTTTAATGAAATTGATAGAAAAATACAACTTCCTTGAACCTAAAACAATTCACAAAATAAATGAACTTAGAAATATTAGACACCAAGTTGTTCATGATACTTCAAATAATCTTACTGAAAAGCAACTTGAATTAAAAACTAAAGAACTAAAACAACTCTGTAATGAAATTATGACTATGACAATCACTGAAACAACCGACCAAACGCCTAACACATAACACACGCCTATGCTCACCTGCTGGTTGACATGCACTTAGATGTATTTGCTCCCGCTTTCACTTTTTCGCAGTGAGAAAGTGAAGCTCCCGCAAATCGCAGGTGCGCATAGCCTCGGTCGTTAGCGGTCATAATAAAAAAAATGGAAACAGACGTGGAAATACTAATTTGTTCAGATTGCTTTCGTGACGAAGGTTTAAAATTGAATGCAAAACACCTTGGAATTGAAGACGAAAGGAAATGTCCAAATTGTAATTCAGAAAAAGGAAGTAAGCTAAACTTTGATTTAACAAGAGAATTGTGTTATCTGTTTTTTAATAGAGGAACTATCTATAAAACAAAATATGGAGGTTTCCCACTTATAACCTATAATGACAAAATGGAGACCACTAATATTGATGTGTCTCCTTGGTTAGTTGACGATGTAAAACTTCTAGCCGAGACAGCTAAAGTCAACTTTTTTTATTATGGACCTAGGTTCTGGATGTTTGGCGAAATTGAGCCATTAAAAGACTTACAAGAAGACAAAAAGAAAAAGATAATTATAGAAAAAATACTAACAACCTAGCCTACAAGGAATTTAACGACAAATGAAAGTTTTTATAGAGTTCGAGTAAATCCTGACGTACCTCATGAAATTGCAGAATATGACTCTGCACCCGATGAATTTTTAAAAAGAGGTCGATTTGATGATCTTGGTTTTCCTGTTTTATATGGGTCTCAGGATTTCGAAATTTGCATACATGAGTGTAGAGTTTCAGTTGAAGATGACATTTTCATTGGCAAACTTGTACCTCAAAAAGATTTAAAATTACTTGACTTGACAGAAATACTAAACGAACCCGATATAACTGAATTTGAGAGCTTAGATATAACAATCCAATTTTTGTTTTTAGCAGAAAAACACTCTTATAACATATGTAGAGAAATTGCAAAATCAGCACTTGAGAAAGGATTTGATGGAATAATTTACCCGTCATATTTTAGTCATTTACGAACTGGAACTATACCTTTTGACAATTATTATGGTATTTCATTAAGACGGATTGAAAATTTGAGAGCATATGTGAAATCTGGAATAATTCCCAATTTAATTCTATTTGGAAGACCAATAAAAGACAACAAAGTTCGAGTTGATTGTATCAACAAAGTTTTATTAAATAGAGTACAATATGACGCTTCATTTGGTCCCGCATATCATAAAGCACTTGGAGACGAAAACAGTGACGCTGAAGATTAAATAAAAATTACGAACCGCTAACACACGCTCTATGTTCATTGGCTGGCTGACGTGCATTCCGGCAGTTTTGCTCCCGCAAACCGCCAAATGCCCATAGCCTAGGTCGTTAGGTGCAAGTGTGAAAAACAAAAAGAAAAAAAGAAAAATGGATACTGATATCAGAATTAAAACTTTTGTTGACGACTTGAATTCTCATATAGCTAACAATTATGAGATAGTAAAAGACATATTTAATACGCAGTATGGTTATCCCGCATTAGACCCAGTTCGTGATGAAATTTGTAAATGTTTTATCTGCGGATTATATCAATCGACGATTACCTTGACAAATCATTTTTTAGAGAAATCTCTGAAATTTTGCTTAGGGATAAAATATTCTATCGAAAATAAAAAAGATGGAATGGAAATTAAGGATGTATTTATTGACGGGATTAACAAATATAATGATTTACAATTAGAGCAATCTATAAATGCCGCCTGTTCACAAGGTCTAATAACTAAGAAGCAGAAACAAGAATTAAAAGGTTTTAAAGATAAATTCAGAAACCCATATTCACACGCGAACAAAGCTATCTTTAATGGTAAATCAATAAAAGGGAAACAAGTTTCAACAATAGATTTAGAAAATGGTCTTGAAAATTTTCTGGAACTATGTTTTAATAGCAGTTTAGACAACGAAATTCCTATAGAAAATTTACCTTTTGCTCAAGGAATCTTTCAAGTTGAGATTGCAAAGCAAGATTGTTATCCATATTTTGAGAGTGTAGATAAAATAGTTAGAAGTATGTTGCAAAAAATTAAAAGTAAAGATAATGTTAGTTGAAGAATCAGAAATCAGAGAAGTTCACGGTATTACCGGTGAACAAAGACAGAGTATTTTAGACTTTTTACAAGGAGCTGTTTATTGTTGGTGCAAAAACAGAAAAGACGAATGGTTTGCTGCACGAGATTTATTAGGTGGCGATAATTTCTATTGGGAAGGCACACCAATGTATGCCTTATATGAAAAGTCAGAAGATGTTGAACAAGCAGGAAAAGATGCTGGTTGGTTGCTAAAAAGAATGCTAAATGACGACAAAAGAACTTTTGAGAGTTCAGCAGGTGGGCGAGCTAAACAATATCGTTGGAACGGACAAGAAAATAACGGATAATACATTCTCCCGCGCGATTGTATCGCGTGGGAGAATAACGTGAGGTCGGCATTAGAACAAAGAAGGTGTAATTACCACGCGATGCAATTCGTAAAGCAGCGGGAAATTGTCTGAACCTGGATTCAGCTGATTAATCAGATAGAAACAGATACTCTGAAAACCACATTAATGAAAGAAAAAAAGCTTAGAATTCAAAAGGCTAATCAATACAAAATACAAACAAATCTGAATTACCAGACTATCTGCTAAATCATTTTAATCAGATATAATCGTGGTTCAGACAGTGACGGTGAATGCTCCTACAAATCGCCAAATGCCCTCCGCTCCCGCGCGATTATATCGCGCAAGAGAATAATGTGAGGTAGGCATTAAAACAAAGAAGGTAAAAATGACACACGATGCATTCGTGCCGCAGCGGGTATCACTAAATGCAAATAACAAACCCTAGCTTATAAATATGATCTCAACCTCCCAATCTGCCTATTACCAAAACAGAATAATCGCCTTAGAAGAAGAGCAAAAGAGCCTGAAGAAAAAAAGCAGACAGTATTCTTTGATACGCTTGTGTTTATTTCTTTGTTTTGTAGGGTCGTTATTCTTGCTTTTCAAAACGAATTATATTGTTCTGTCGTTTATCATTTTAATTATATCACTGGGGCTTTTTATTCTGTTCGTCGTTAAGCACAACAAGCTAGAAGATACAATCACGTTACTGTCTGCCAAGATTCAAATCAACAAGGATGAGTTGCTTTATCTCGACCATAAATATACCGACCGAAATGCCGGCGAAAAGTATGCAACGATCAATGCCTCTCTTTCCAATGATTTTGATCTGTTTGGAAAAGGGTCCTTATTCCAGTATATCAATCGCTGTAATACACAAAAAGGAAGAGATACATTGGCTCAGAGCCTTTGTTTCCCGGATAAAAGCCCGGAATTAATCCGACAGAAGCAGGGTGCCATAAATGAATTGTGTGATAACAATGATTTCAGTCAGGATTTTCAGTCAATCACCAAATTTATTCGGGGTAACGGAACAGAATCTGTGTTGCAGAACTGGATGAATGAAGCCCAAAAAGATTTCAGCTCAATCAGAATCATAGCCATCGCATTAGGACTGATAAATATTGTTTGTGCACTTTTGTCGGCATTTAGCTTATTGCCTTGGCAGGTACTGACTTCGACGCTCACTATTTCACTCATTTTTGTCAACATCCACAATCGGAAAATTTTAAAAACACATTCGCAATTAATAAGTATTGCTACTGATTTGGAAAATTATATTGTGGCTTTTCGACTGATTGAAGAAACTCCGTTTCAATCAGATCATCTGTTGGCTCTTAAAAAATCACTAGCACTAAATGATACCGCAACAAGCAAAATCTTAGGTTCCTTACATAAGATTCTTTCTGTTTTTGAGATTCGAGAAAATAGACTTCTATCTTTTTTGCTCAACGCATTCATTTTACTGGACATCCATATTTTCTATTCTTTTTCACGTTGGAAGCTTAAATACAACAGTAATACATCAGTGTGGTTTAGGGCATTTAATGAAATGGAAACCCTCATTAGCTTTGCTACGTTTGCCTTTAATAATTCTCAAAATGTTGTTTATCCTACTGTTTCCGATGAAGGTTTTAGCGTACAGGCACAAGAAATGGGTCACCCATTAATAAACCCCACTGTACGAGTCAATAACAGTTTCAGCATTTCGGGTATGCCATCAGTGCTTATCATTACCGGAGCTAATATGGCTGGCAAAAGTACTTTCTTACGAACCGTGGGAGTCAATTTATTATTGGCCATGAATGGAGCTCCAGTTATTGCCAGGTCATTTACTTTTACACCCTGCGATATATTTCCTTGCATCAAAATCCAGGATTCGCTGATCAACAATGAGTCTTATTTTTACGCGGAGCTTTTGCGTTTAAAAGAGATTATTGAACAAGCTAAAAAACAACCAAAAACATTCGTGATTTTAGATGAGATATTACGCGGTACCAATACAAAAGACAAGCAAACCGGCTCATTAGGGTTTATCGAAAAATTAATCCAGCTTAAAGTTCCGGTAATTGTTGCCACACACGACTTGATTATTGGGGAGCTAGAGCAGAAACACGCAGGAGTTGCAATTAACCAGTGCTTTGAAGTAGAACTAATAGACGATCAATTATATTTTGATTATAAACTAAAAAAAGGGATCAGTCAAAAGCTGAATGCATCGTTTCTATTGAGAAAAATGGAGATTATTGATTAACTAACACTGGGGCACATCTGAATTTTCCTAGCTGATGTTGAAAACTATTTTCTCACCTTCAGCATCTCAGGATTCTCGGCAATAAATTTTGTGGCTGCACTATATCCATGCTGGTAGATGGTTTGGTAAGCGTCAAAGCTAAACTCATGAAACTCTTCCACCGCATTAGGCTCTATGACAAACCGACAAAGCTTGCGTCCTTCCTGAGAGTTTTGATGTTGCATGGCCCTGACAGCACAAACAAGAGTATCCATAGGCTTCTTTAGTTGCGTGGAAACTTTATTCGGCAAAACATCCACACCAATGATGGTGGAACAAAACGGCACAAGGCTTTGAGACGGCAGGTTATTCAGCAAACCTCCATCTACATAATAAACATCATTGTCTTTTACCGCCTCAAAAACACCCAGAATGCTCGACGAAGCAGCCACCCATTTATCCAGTTCAGCTCCCGAGTCCACAATTTCCCATTCGGCATCATTCAGATTAGCAACGCAGATATACAGTTTCTTTTTCAGTTGTTCAAAACTGTTATGCGGAATAAGCTCAAGAATAAGCGAACGCAAAATGGCATGAGTCGACAAGCCCGATCTCAGTAAAGGAGAACGGAAAGTCATCAGTTTTGTAATTTTATACAATTTATCCTCTTTGATCATTTGAAGCATTTCAGCAGGCGAATATCCGGCAGCATACATTGTTCCGACAATGGCCCCCATGCTGGAGCCGGCAATATGAGTTGGATAAATACCATGATCTTCGAGCGATTGCAACACACCAATATGAGCAAATCCTAAGGCACCTCCCCCACTCAGGCAAAGTCCAAGCCCACTCTTTGCCGGAGGCGAACAGAATAAATCTTTAATTATTTTCATTTTGGATAGATTATTTAATGTGTAATTAATGAACGAAAGCGACAATTATTAGTTAACGGAACAAAAAACTTATCGGATTAAAAGCCCTAAAAGGATTTATTGCGCTATTTTTGTAGGGAATAATCGATAAAAGTTTTCTTTCTACATTTAAAGTTCAAAGATAACATTGTCGAATCAGCTAACAAGCATAAATTACTATATAATGAAACGTATTTCTTTAATTTTTATTTTAACGTTGTGTATAAACGTTCTATTTGCCAACCTGCTTTACGATATAACCGATGGTAAGTACCGGGTTAAATCGATAGAGATGCCCCGTTCGATGAATGACGGTGAACATTACACGATGATGGTCAACGGCAAAGCCATCGTAAAATACAGCTATAAAACAGGTGCAACAGTCGACACATTGTTCAGTATAGCCAAACTGCAAAAGTCACCCATAAAAGAGATTTCGGGTTATGAGTTTAGTCCGAATGAAAACAAACTGCTGGTTTATACCAATGTAAAATACCGTTATCGCCGTACGTTTACAGCCGACTACTATGTTTACGACCTTAAGCGCAACGAAATTGCCCCTCTTTCAGAAGGTGGACCGGAGGAAGTTCCTCTTTTCTCTCCAGATAGCCGTTACATTGCCTTTGCACGTGAAAATAATCTCTATCTTAAGAAACTCGATTTCAATACCGAAAGTGCCATCACCACCGATGGGCAGTTTGGCAGTATTATAAACGGAACACCGGACTGGGTTTACGAAGAAGAATTTGAGAAAACACGGTATTTCGAATTTAGTCCCGACAGCAAAATGGTAGCTTTCGTCAAATTCGACGAGACCAAAGTTCCGGAGTTCTCATTCCCCGTTTATATCGACCCCGCCAAAGCGAAAGATGAACTAACTACCTATCCGGGCTCTTATAAATTTAAGTACCCGAAAGCCGGCGAAAACAATTCAAGAGTCAGTGTTTGTGTTTACGACGACTACTACAAAGCCATTAAAACCATGAAGCTGCCCGATGCCGATCAGGACTTTTATATTCCCCGCATCAAATGGACCAATTCGGTGGATCAGTTAGCTATTTTCAGACTGAACCGCAACCAGAATAAGTTGGACATGTTTCTGACCAATCCAAAATCGACTTTATCAAAACTGATTCTGCGACAGGAAGACAAATACTATGTGGAATACGAAAACATCGATTTCCTTCGCTTTGCTTCCGACAATAAAACCTTTATCGGAGTTAGCGAAAAATCAGGTTATCGTCATGTATATGAATATGGCATAAACGGTACAGTTATCCGGCAACTTACAAAAGGCAACTGGGACGTGACCGATGTATATGGCTTTGACGAAAAGAAACAAGTGCTGTATTATCAATCGGCCGAAGTTTCGCCTATGCAACGTGACGTTTATTCTGTAGATTTAAAAGGTAAGAAAACACGCCTGACCGACGGCAAAGGTACTCACAATGCATTTTTCAACTCTACGATGACTCTCTTTGTTGATAATGCTTCAAGCCTTGAAATGCCTAATGTGGTAAGTCTGCGAACCAGTTCGGGAAATTTAGCCAGAACCATCAGAGAGAATGCAGCTCTGGCTGCCGAATTCAAAGCATTGAATTTGCCTAAAAAAGAATTCTTTACTTTTACTACATCCGAAAATGTAAAGCTAAATGGTTGGATGTTGAAACCCGTTAACTTCGATCCTAATAAAAAATATCCGGTTCTTCAGGTTCAGTATAGCGGTCCTAATTCACAACAAGTGCTTGACACATGGAGAATAGACTGGGAATATTATCTGGCAACACTGAACTACGTGGTAGTTTGTGTAGATGGTCGTGGTACAGGTGCCCGCGGATCTGAATTCAGAAAATGCACGTACCAACAATTAAACATTCTGGAAACCAAAGATCAGGTTGAAACAGCTAAATACTTGGCACAACAAAGTTATATAGATAAGGATCGCATCGGCATCTGGGGTTGGAGTTATGGTGGTACTATGACCTTATTCAGCATGACTACCGGCGAAAAGGTATTTAAAGCCGGTATTGCCGTTGCACCCGTTACCGACTATCGTTTTTACGACACAGCCTATGCCGAACGTTTTATGCGTCGTCCACAAGAAAATTTCAAAGGATATGATTTATCGTCCGCTTTACTTCGTGCCGATAAGTTGCAGGGTAATCTTCTTATCGTACACGGTACTGCCGATGACAATGTTCATTTTCAAAACACCATGCTTTATATAGACAAGCTGGTAGCTGCCGACAAACAATTTGAAATGCAGGTTTACACCGACAAAAATCACAGTATCCTGGGTAAACAAACCCGTCGCCATTTATATACCCGCATGAGCGATTTTCTGATTAAGAATCTATAAACCATTAGAATTATATAATTCACAAGCACCGTCTAAAATATGTTTTAAAACATAATTTAGATGGTGTTTTCTTGACCATTTGCCTGATCATTCTGCAAGAAAAAGCATTAACTTTGGGTGTTCAATTCAAGAACAATATTGTAAACTTATTTATCAATTAAAATCTTTCATATGAGCACAGAAAACAAAAATTATGCATTGCCTATTGCAATGATGTTTGCGTTATTTTTCATGATTGCCTTTGTAACAGGCTTACCAAGTCCAATGGGTGTAATTGTGGCAAAACAATTTGGAGCATCTAACTTTGAATCGCAATTAGGGTTCTTGGGTAACTTTTTAGCTTATGCCTTTATGGGTATTCCCGCAGGTATTATGCTGAAAAAAATCGGTTATAAAAAAACAGCATTATCAGCTATTGCAGTTGGTTTCGTTGGAGTTGCCGTTCAGTTTCTTTCAGGTCAGGTAGGTAGTTTTAGCGTTTACCTGGTTGGTACTTTTATTTCTGGATTCTCTATGTGTATGCTTAATACTGTAGTAAACCCTATGCTTAACACCTTAGGTGGTGGTGGTAACTCTGGCAACAGATTATTACAGTTCGGAGGTTCTATCAACTCTATCGGGGCAACCATTACTCCTATGTTAGTTGGTTGGTTGATGGGTGCAGAAGCCGGTCGTACTATTGGAAAAGCAAACCCTGCTTTATTCCTGGCTTTAGGTATCTTTGCTTTGGCATTTGTGGTATTGTCTTTCGTGAAAATTCCGGAACCACACATGGAAACTGCTACTGAAAGAAAAGTAAAACACAGTCACAGCCCACTCTCTTTCCGTCACTTTGTTTTAGGTGCTATCGCTATCTTTATCTATGTAGGTATCGAAATTGGTATCCCCAGCACAGCAAATTTATTTATGACAGCATCCAAAACAGCATCCAATGTAGGACTAGGAATTGACGCAACCACAGCTGGTAGTATTGTGGGTGTTTATTGGTTATTGATGTTGATCGGACGTTTACTTGGAGCATCTATTGGAGCAAAAGTATCCAGCAAAACGATGCTTACCGTAGCGGCTTCTTTAGGTTTATTCTTTATTCTTCTCGCTATTTTTAGCCCAATCACTACCGTTGTTACAATTCCGTTTATCAATGTTCAGGTGCCTATCAGCATTATGTTCCTTGTTTTATGCGGACTATGCACTTCTATTATGTGGGGTGGAATTTTCAACCTCGCTGTTGAAGGGCTTGGAAAATATACAGCCGCAGCTTCCGGTATCTTTATGGTTATGGTTTGTGGTGGAGGTATCGTTCCGCTTTTCCAGGGATTTATATCCGATAATTTTGGTTATCTGAGTAGCTACTGGGTTATGTTTGCTTGTTTAGGCTATATGCTTTTCTACGGTTTAGTTGGGTCTAAAAATGTAAACAAAGACATTCCTGTTGAATAATTGAAATTCGAATCATTAATTTATACTTCAAAAAAATGGATAAACCATATGTAATAGGCATGGATATGGGTGGAACAAATACCGTTTTCGGTATTGTTGATGCTCGTGGCAATGTCGTAGCGAAAAGTGCTATTAAAACAGGCAATCATACTGATGTGAACTTATATGTTGATGACATTTATGCTGAACTATCAAAATTAATTGAAACAGCTGGTGGCATTGATAAAATTAAAGGAATAGGTGTTGGTGCTCCCAACGGG
>Ga0302162_10000337_pt1 | contig 13307 bp, 9 predicted proteins | sample I_Fen_E2_2_FD_193501 | JGI IMG/M metagenome (GOLD analysis project Ga0302162, IMG submission 193501) | Peat permafrost microbial communities from Stordalen Mire near Abisko, Sweden - I_Fen_E2_2 | ecosystem: Environmental > Terrestrial > Soil > Wetlands > Permafrost | place: Sweden: Abisko...
TACTTCGATAACCCAAAAAGTTTTCACGAAACTAAGTATTCCGAATCTAAAGCACACAAATTACGCAAACAGCACAAATTTTCGCAAATAAGATTTGTAAGATTGAATATGATTTGCTGAATTTCACCTGTCTAGTAATATCGGAGCCCATATCAGGTTTGCGCAAGCTGCGAAAGTGTCACCGAGGGTCGGTTCAGGTTTGCGCAAGTTGCGCAAGTCTCACCGGAAGTCGGATTAGGTTTTCGCAAGCTGCGCAAGTCTCACGGGAGTTCAGATTAGGTTTGCGCAAGTTGCGCAAGTCTCACCGGAAGTCGGATCAGGTTTGCGCAAATTGCGCAAATATCGCAGAAGTCAGGCAAGAGTTGCGCATTGCTCCAACTGGCATCGGGCAACCCGAAAGACTTCTTCTTAATTCGAATCTGAATTAATACAACGAGCTAAAACCCCGAACAGAGAATCCGAACTATCAGTTATTCATTTTTTACGGCTGTTTTCGTAGAAAAATGAAGATAGTCTTTTTTGTTTATAGCTTTTTGAATTAATGGTTGGCAGTGCCGATATAAATTTGTGGGTTTCGGAATAATTAGTTGGTTATTTTATTACTTTTGTTTGTCTTTGCGAGCAAAAATGATTGTGCTTTTGGTTCGTCAACAGATAACTATAAATAGAGTATTATTAATTTTGAATTGATTATTATGTACCAGAATTTTAAATCGCATTTACAAAGCGAACTGACCAATATTGAGCAAGCCGGTTTGTTTAAAAACGAACGTATTATTGTTTCACCTCAGGGGGCAGTGATTCGCGTAGCTGATGGAAAAGAAGTGTTGAACTTTTGTGCCAATAACTATTTGGGGCTGTCAAATCATAAGGCGCTGAAAGATGCAGCCAAGCAAGGCATTGATTCGCATGGTTACGGTGTTTCGTCGGTGCGGTTTATTTGTGGAACGCAGGATATTCATAAACAACTGGAAGCTTCGATAGCCCGGTTTTTCGGAACGGAAGATACCATTTTGTATGCTGCCTGTTTTGATGCCAATGGCGGAGTTTTCGAGCCTTTGCTTAACGAAGAGGATGCCATTATTTCGGATGCTCTGAATCATGCTTCCATCATTGATGGTGTGCGACTTTGTAAGGCTCAGCGTTACCGTTATGCCAATGCCGATATGGATGATTTGGAAAGTCAGTTGAAAAAAGCTCAGGCACAACGTTTCCGCTTGATTGTAACGGACGGTGTTTTTTCGATGGATGGTAATGTGGCACCGCTTGATAAGATTTATGCATTGGCCGAAAAATACAATGCGCTGGTGATGGTGGACGAGTCGCACTCGGCAGGCGTGGTTGGTGAAACGGGTAGGGGAGTTACCGAGCGTTACAACCTACGTGGAAAAATAGAAATCATTACCGGAACGCTTGGTAAAGCTTTTGGTGGAGCTATAGGTGGGTTTACGACAGGTAAAAAAGAAATTATCGACTTGCTTCGTCAGCGTTCGCGTCCGTATTTGTTTTCCAATTCCATTCCGCCTATGGTAGCGGCTGCAGGCATTAAAATGTTTGAGATGATGGATGAAACAAATGATTTGCAAGATAAGTTACATAAAAACACTGCTTATTTTGTGGAACGGATGAAAGCTGCCGGATTTGACATTAAACCAACGGAATCGGCTATTTGTGCGGTGATGTTGTACGACGCCAAACTGTCGCAGGACATGGCCACCCGTTTACTCGACGAGGGCATTTATGTGACCGGCTTTTATTTTCCGGTTGTACCCAAAGGTCAGGCACGTATTCGTGTTCAGATTTCGGCAGCTCACGAAACAGAACATTTGGATAAATGTATAGCGGCGTTTACAAAGGTTGCCAAAGAAATGAAAGTTATTTAAGCTCATTGCCTTCGGCGTTATTAGCTTTGCAATAGTTGCTCACTTCGTTCGCGATATTAGCCTTCGGCGTTATTTACTTCGTGATATTAGCCTTCGGCGATATTAGTTTAATATGTAATGGTTGAAGGAGGCGGAATAAAGATAAATGGTCTTGTAACTTGTATCTCGTAACTAACATCTGGTAACTAACATCTCGTAACTCGTAACTCGTAACTATTAACTTGTAACTATTTAAACGGTTAATCGATAAAAAAACATATATGAAAGCTCTAGTAAAACTTCGTCCCGAAAAAGGGATATGGATGGAAGATATACCAATGCCTCAGGTGGGTATTAATGATGTATTGATTCAGATAAAAAAAACGGCTATTTGTGGAACCGACCTTCATATTTATAAATGGGATGACTGGTCGCAGCGAACCATTAAAACACCCATGACTATCGGACATGAATACGTAGGTATTGTGGTAGATAAGGGCCGTGGTGTGAAGAATATTGAGATCGGCGACCGGGTTACGGGCGAAGGTCACATTGCTTGCGGACATTGTCGGAATTGCCGACGCGGAAAGCTGCATGTGTGTGAAAACAGTGTGGGAGTAGGAGTGAACCGTGATGGTGCTTTTGCTGAATACCTGTCGTTGCCCGCCGAAAATGTGGTGCACCTGGATGCACGTATTTCGGATGAAATGGCTTCAATCATGGATCCGTTTGGAAATGCTACACACACTGCGTTGTCTTTTCCGCTGATTGGTGAAGATGTGCTTATTACGGGTGCGGGACTGATTGGTACCATGGCTACAGCCATTTGTCGGTTTGCGGGTGCGCGTAATATTGTGGTGACCGACCTGAGCGACTACCGCTTGGAGATAGCCAAAAAGATGGGTGCAACCATGACTATTAATCCGCGTAAGGGCGAAACAATTGAAAAAGCAATCAAGGATTTGAATATGCATGGATTTGATATCGGGTTGGAAATGTCCGGTTCGTCGGTTGCCATCAAAGATATGATTGAAAATATGTATAACGGTTCGAAGATTGCCCTGCTGGGTATTCTGCCTAACACCACTACCATTGAATGGGATAAAGTTATTTTCAAAGCATTAACTCTGAAGGGTATTTACGGACGGGAAATGTGGGAAACCTGGTACCAAATGGAACAGATGCTCATAACAGGCATTGATCTTTCGCCGGTTATTACTCACCGGTTTGGAATTGATGATTTCCAACAGGGCTTTGATGTGATGGAAAGCGGCGAATGTGGTAAGGTAATACTGAATTGGGAATAAATAATTGTGCAGGTGCCGTATTAAAAGCACGCAAATTACGCAAACACCACAAATTTTCGCAAATAAGATTTGTAAAGTAGAATATTATTTGTTGTATTTCGATTCAATGAGATTGTATTAATTTGCGTATTTAATTTGTGTTCTAAAAAGGCTTTTGAGAACAGCCTCCTTATCAACAAAAAAACTGGAAACGCCCAATTTGGGCGTTTTTGCGTATATAGAAATTGTTTCCTGTGTTACGGAAGGTGTGCCGGACATTACGGAGGTCATGCCCGCTATTACGGAAGTCGTGCCCGCCGTTACGGAAGTCATGCCCAATGTTACGAACGTCGCGCCCTACATTACGAAGGTCATGCCCGCCATCACGAAGGTCGTGCCCGACGTTACGGAAGTCGTGCCCGCTATCACGAACGTCACGCCCGCCGTTACGAAGTTCGTGCCCTACATTACGAAGGTCATGCCCGCCATCACGAAGGTCGTGCCCGACGTTACGGAAGTCGTGCCCGCTATCACGAACGTCGCGCCCGACATCAGGGAAGTCATGCCCGTCATCAGGGAAGTCGCGCCCGACATTAGGAAGGTTATGCCCGATGTCAGGAAGGTCATGCCTGGCACGACAATGTTTGTTCCCCGGGACTAGCCTGATTATTTCGGCAGGTCGGTTGGTTGTAGTGCGGGCATTTGAATATGATTTTTTATTACCTGATCAATATCAATTGCAACTACACTGTTGCCCTGAGCTTCATAAAGTGTCCGCCCTTTGAGTATCGCATTCTTCGAAATGTTTAGCTCTGCAACCTGCTTATTATTCTTGTCGATAACAACTGTGATACCTCCATTCTCCAAAAATTTGTATCCCTCTGTTTCCAAATAACAGAAATAAAGATCATTCTGGGGAATGATTTTATCCGGTTTTAGCAGATCGTTAAGAACTAATAGTTTATCCTTGCTTGTAAATACCTGAACTTTTGTAGAATCGGATAAACTCAGGTTGGTAAAACCGGAATCGGATTTAATGTATACATCCGCTTGTGCAAAATCAGTTAGCTCTCCCAGCGAATCTCTTTTTATAGTTTGTTCCCAAAGTTCGGAACCATTGGTCAGGGAATATTTGTAAACCCGGCTTTTGGTGAGTAAGAATAAAGTGTCCTGATGAGTGTCAAAAGCATTGATTTGTTCTTTTTTATACTCAATTGGAGTTAGATAAACCCGTTTTCCATTACTTATATTGAATCCGGCGACAAAGGGTTTTCCATAATTTACTAATTGTCCATTTCTAAACGCAAATCCATGGTTGACCATGTAAAGCACACTGTCTTTGATAAAAAGAGTAGATTTACTGGGCAATCCTTTTGGCAGATTTTCTTTCCAACGTACATCCCCATTCTGATCAATCCGAATGATTGATTTCTGGTCTGCCATATAAATACTTGTGCTGTTTACCAATACATTTGAAACAACATCGGTATACAAATCATGGCCACTGTAAACTTCAAAATCGGTTCCCATAAGAGCACTAAACGCAAAACTAACAATATTTGCACCTATAGTGGCCGTATGATCTTTTTGGCCGGTGGCGGCATCGTAGTCCCATCCGGTTCCATTTTTCAGATTAACTGCATGCAGACCATTGGCTGCAACTAAAATTACCGAATCGTTTAACAACGAAATATCATTCAGACCATAATCGCGCCTGACCACGCGTTTCCACATCGACTTACCCGTATTCAGATCTATTCCTTCAAGCGTATTTGTAAAATCAGTATCGCTATACTTGTATCCCACCCCGATCTTTTGAATAGTATTTACATAATAAATCGTGTTTTTTGCTTGCCACAGGTTTTCACCATTTTCATTATTCAGGCGACTGCTTTTACCGTCGGTCGTTTTTAGAAACATATTGTCATACTGGTCTATATTGGTAGTGGTATAATCCAGTTTTTTATTCCATTTGATGTAGTTGGTCCCAAAATCGAAAAGTTGCATGTTTCCCGTATCGTTCAGATCATTTCCTTTTTTACTGGTTCCCCGCAATTGCAGCGTGAGCAGTTTTGCGGAATCATCAATATTCCAGGAAAAAATATTATCGCTGAAAACATATTCGTTTGCTATAATATCCGTATTTGTTTTGAAGTTTTTTCCGATGTTGATTTCTGAGGTCGGAATGTATTCCAATTGAGCACAAACGGACAATATATTAAAACCAATCACTGCAATTATAACTACCTTCTTCATTCCTGTAATTTTTAGGTTTCTTCCTTCTGCTAACAGATTGCAAATTTAGAAGATTATTTTATAAACAGATCACTTTGGGCTGATTAAATTTAGAGACAAAGCAAGGTCTTATTTTATATTTAAATAAAAAACGGACTCACCAGTTTGGCAAGTCCGTTTTTCTATCTTAAAGTACTTCTTGTATAATGAGGGAGGTTGTCCGGCTGGTAATTTTTTTTTTTTGACACTGTGCCTGTAGACTAATCTGCAGCATGTCTGATTTTTGAAAAATGTTCAACAACTTCATTTTCATCTTTTAGCATTCTAATGCAGTTCATCAATGCCCGGCCATTGTGGTAATTTCCTTTCCACACAGAGGCTTTCGGAGCATCTGTTACTGCCGGATTATAATTAGAACCATTGATATACCAATCACCATGTTTTTTATCAATAAGGTAATTATCTATATAGCTCCAAATTTTTAGATAGGACTGATAGTACCTTTTCTCCTCTGGAAAAATCTTCGACATCATCAAAAACGCATTCAATCCTTCTGCCTGCACCCACCATTGTGCATTTTTACTGAGAATAGTTATGGTATCACTTCCGGGAAGATAATACCCTTCATCATAAATCCCGCCGGAGATCTGATCAACTCCGTTAGCTAGAGCTTGGTCAACAAGCTTTTTAGCTATTTTCAGAGTCACAGTATCATTTTTTTCGCCAAGAGCATACGAAGCTTCAAGAAGAAGGAAAGCTGTTTCAACATCGTGGCCGAATGTAATATGGTCTATCCAGCTGCGGGTTCGGATCACTTCTTGAGTTGAATCCCTGTTTGAAATCAACTTCCAGTCATCAGTAAAATAAAGATTCAAATACCCATTCTTATTGGTAAATGTATCGCGTACAATAGTTAGTACTTCTTGTAAACGTGCTTTTACCAACGGGTCAGGCCATATTTTATAAAGCTCTGTAAAAGCTTCCATTAAATGAATCGTTGAATTATAATCTTTGTAGGATCCATTGCTTGCACCAGGTTCCTTTGAGCCACTCTTAATTTTCGATAACCAAATACCATCCTCAGTCATTGCATCAACATAACCTCCATGTACTTTGTCGTGACTGTGTTTATCAAGCCAGAGGAAAGTTTTCTTTGCATAGTTTAGTGCAACTATATCATTGGTAAGCTTATAATATGAAGTCAACCCATAAATAGCGAACGCATTACCATAAGCGGTTTTAGTATTACCGTACATTTCATCAGTATAATTGCCACTTTTTGAACGGATATTAAAGAAACCTCCGTGAGTATTGTCCCACATATGCTTGATGAGAAATTCAAATCCATGACGTGCATATTTAGTATACGCGGAATCATTATAAAACAGGGCTGCTTGCGAACTTGTCCAGATTAGGCGGCTTTGTGTGACCAACATCTTAGGTTGATGTTTCGGAATTTTCCAATCAAATGTTGCATTGCTAAAGTAACCCCCGTTAATTGAATCGATCATTCGAGGATACCAAACATCTAAAACTCCTTTTCTTAATGATTGATCAAAAACAATAACTAATGAATCACTTTGCGACGCTGATTGCTGTGTTTCTGCACTGAGATTGAGTGAACCTAACAGGGTTATCAGTATGCCTGAAATAATTGTTCTTAGGCTTAATCTTTTCATATGGCATTTTTTTTAGTATGATTTAAAATATAGATAGTGAAAATAGATAAGTAATGGAAAGAATATAATGCAGCATTTTGATTTTTCAAAGACGATACTATTTAACATCCCCTTTAGGGGCTTGGGGCGGAAAAATTTAAGATGTAATGATACGATTTATGGCATAAAAATAAACAAACTAACTTTATGAATATAATACTAATTTATCTATAGTTAGTACTATTATTTCAAATTAGCTTTTCTATTCTTATAAAAGCCATCAATGAATTCATTTGATGTGAGTTTTTTTAGGTTTATGGGATACGTCAAGGACCAAACAAAAAACGGACTCACCTCATTCAGGTAAGTCCGTTTTATCTTTTAAGCCTCCTTATGAGGTTTGAAGTTCTTAGTCGGCCAACAAAATTTCCAAAATAGTGCAGGCAGCTTTAGCTACCGGACTACCCGGGCCAAAGATGGCAGCCACACCGGCTTTGTAAAGGAAATCATAGTCTTGCGCAGGGATAACTCCACCGGCAATAACAATAATGTCTTCACGACCCAGTTTTTTCAATTCTTCCATTACTTGTGGAATCAATGTTTTATGACCGGCAGCCAATGATGAAACACCTAACACATTAACGTCGTTTTCTACAGCTTGTTTAGCAGCTTCGGCAGGAGTCTGGAACAATGGTCCCATATCCACGTCAAATCCACAGTCGGCATAACCTGTAGCTACTACTTTAGCACCACGATCGTGACCATCCTGACCCATTTTAGCGATCATGATACGAGGACGACGACCTTCTTTCTTGGCAAATTTCTCTGTCAATTCACAAGCTTTGATAAAGCTTGCATCGTTTTTAGTTTCTGATGAGTACACGCCTGAAATTGTTCTGATTGTTGCTTTATAACGTCCTGCAACTGCTTCGCAGGCATCTGATATTTCGCCCAATGAAGCACGTAAACGAGCAGCTTCAACGGCAAGTTCGAGTAAGTTACCTTTTCCGGTTTTAGCACATTCGGTAATAGCCGCCAATGCTTTTTGAACTTCAGCTTCATTACGATTAGCACGTAGTTGTTTCAAACGTTCGATTTGTTGAACGCGAACCGCTGTGTTGTCCACTTCCAAAATATCGATAGGAGCTTCTTTTTCCAAACGATATTCGTTCACACCGATAATCTTTTGTGAACCGGAGTCGATACGAGCCTGAGTACGTGCAGAAGCTTCTTCGATACGCATTTTTGGAATACCGGTTTCGATAGCTGCAGCCATACCACCCAATTTTTCAACTTCTTCAATCAACGCCCAGGCTTTTTCGGCCAATTCGTTAGTCAACGATTCAACATAATAAGAACCGGCCCATGGGTCAACTTCTTTCGTAATGTTTGTTTCTTGTTGAATATAAATCTGAGTGTTACGTGCAATACGAGCCGAGAAATCTGTTGGCAATGCAATAGCTTCATCCAATGCATTGGTGTGAAGCGATTGTGTGTGACCCAATGCAGCAGCCATAGCTTCGATACAAGTACGACCAACATTGTTGAACGGATCTTGTTCGGTCAATGACCAACCTGAAGTTTGTGAGTGCGTACGCAATGCCAACGATTTTGGATTTTTAGGGTTGAATTGTTTTACGATTTTTGCCCACAACATACGTGCAGCACGCATTTTGGCAATTTCCATAAAGTGATTCATACCAATAGCCCAGAAGAATGACAAACGTGGAGCGAACGAGTCAATATCCATACCAGCGTTTACTCCGGCACGAAGATATTCAAGTCCGTCGGCCAAGGTATAAGCTAACTCAATATCGGCGGTTGCACCAGCTTCCTGCATGTGGTAACCCGAGATAGAGATAGAGTTGAACTTAGGCATCTTTTGAGAAGTAAACTCAAAGATATCGGCGATAATTTTCATCGAGAACTTAGGTGGGTAAATATACGTATTACGTACCATGAATTCTTTCAAAATATCATTCTGGATTGTTCCGGCCATTTCTTCCAGTTTAGCACCTTGTTCCAAACCTGCATTGATATAAAATGCAAGGATAGGAAGTACCGCACCGTTCATAGTCATAGAAACCGACATCTTATTCAATGGAATACCATCGAACAACACTTTCATATCTTCAACCGAGCAAATTGATACACCCGCTTTACCAACGTCACCAACCACACGTTCGTGATCAGCATCGTAGCCACGGTGTGTTGGCAAGTCGAAAGCTACAGACAATCCTTTTTGTCCGGCAGCCAGGTTTCTAAGATAAAATGCATTTGATTCTTCGGCAGTAGAGAATCCGGCATATTGACGGATAGTCCAGGGTTGCATGGCGTACATTACTGAGTAAGGTCCGCGTAAGTAAGGAGGAAGTCCGGCAGCATAGTTCAAATGCTCCATACCTTCCAAATCATCTTTTGTATAAAAAGGCTTTACCGGAATTAATTCGGCAGTAAGCCAGCTGCTGTCAGCCTGCTGTGCAGTAGAAGCTGCAACGTTTTTAATATCTATATTTTTGAAATTTGGTTTCATTCTTTTTAGATTTTTAGAATAAAGAATAAAGAACAAAGACAAAAGAACAAAGACTTGTTCATGTCAGCGTATCAATACACTCAATCCAGTTTATTTTTAAATCCAATTATCATTTTTTGAATCTCCACGATTTTGTTTTGTAATGAAACAAAAACATCAAGCTCCATATAATTTAATTTAGATGCAATTGTTAGTTCAGTTTCAAGCTCATAAGAAGAACCAATAGACATTTCAAGAAAACGTGCAAAGTCTTTATTGCTTGACTTTGCAGAACCTTCGGCAATATTAGAAGGGATAGACACAGCAGAACGTTGCATTTGAGAAGTCAGTCCAAATCTTTCCTGATTTGGAAATGCATTTGTTACCCGATAAATATCAGTAACCAAATCCATCGATTTTGCCCAAATATCCAATTTCCTAAAATTGTGCATATCTCTCGTCTTTGCTCTTTGTTCTTTAGTCTTTGATCTTAAGTCTTTGATCTTTTGTCTTATACTAATTTTGCATTAAACGTTTTCAACATATCAAGCACATTGGTTTTTACATTTACGAAATATTCAATTCCAATTGCTTTCAAGTCATCTGTACAAGCAGGAGCTCCTGCAACAACAAATTCGGCTTTACCCTTAGCCAGTGCATAAGCAGCTGGTGCAAGTTGAGCATATTCATCGTCGCTCGAACAAAGAACAATAATATCCGCTTTAGCATCCAAAGCCGCTTTTACGCCTTCTTCTACTGTAGCGAAACCAAGATTATCAACAACTTCGTAACCTGCACATGCAAAGAAGTTACAAGAGAACTGAGCACGAGCCAAACGCATAGCCAAACTACCAATTGTCAACATAAACGCTTTTGGACGTTTAGCAGCACCTTCGGTAGCAAAACGTAATGCTTCAAATTCAGCAGCACCACGAACCGGCAATAATTTTTCGGTTCCACTGTGCGAGCAACCACAATCTGCAGTTTCTGTTACTTGTACTTTGGCAGCAGCAGCTTCGTTGAAGTTCGGGAACTGATTAGTTCCTAACAATACTTCACGACGACTAGAAACTGATTTCAAGCGACTGGTAGCAGTAGCTTTTACAGCTTGCTGAACAGAACCGGAAGCAACAGCAGTAAAGAAACCACCTTTATCTTCCACTTCAAGGAATAATTTCCAGGCTTGAGCAGCAATTTCGTTAGTCAATGTTTCAATATAATATGAACCGGCAGCAGGGTCGGTCACTTTATCGAAATGAGATTCTTCTTTTAATAATAATTGTTGGTTACGGGCAATACGTTCCGAAAAGTCATCGGCTTGTTTGTAAATAACGTCATAACCAAGAACGGTCAATGAATTTACACCACCCAAGGTAGCGCTCATCGATTCGGTTTGAGTACGAAGCATGTTTACGTTAGCATCAAAAACTGTTTTGTTGAAAGTAGATGTTTCGGCATGAACGCGCATTTTGGCTGCACATTTGCAAATTCCGTTTACAGTGCTTTTGCAGTCGTCTTTTTTACAAACGGGTTGGTAAGCATCAACAATCTTTGCCCACAATAAACGTGCAGCACGGAATTTGGCAATTTCCATAAAGTAGTTGCCACCAACACCAAAGTTGAATTTAATTTTTTTAGCAGCTAATGAAGTATCTACTCCGGCTTCCACCATCATCGACAGATATTCATTACCCCAAGCCAACGCATAACCCAATTCCTGAGCAATAAAGGCACCGGCATTGTTTAAGGTAGTAGCATTAACACCAATTACACGGTAAAAAGGTAAACCGGCAGCAGCTTCGATAGTCGCTTTTGCTTTTGTTACAATTTCTTCTTTTGTAAGCTCTTTACCTGTTTGCAACATGCGGTTCAACGGATCGAAGTTGATAGAACCCTGCAGTGCTTTTGGATCGTAACCTTTAGATTTGAAGTAATCGGTCAGGATAGTTGCCAGACTGGCAGCTGCACTAACACAAATACCAAAGTTAAGTTCTACGCAGTCGGCAGCAATGCCTTCTAGCAAAGTAGCGATATAACCTGCACTCAACTCATCTTTTTTCAATTTGAAACCGAGTGAGTTGACACCTTTATACAAAATGTCCAATGCTTTGGCATTGGCATCCTTTGCTGATTCTACCACGATGTCCTGACGGATAAGCCATTCGTTGTCGGCCTTAGTTCCACGAACATAAGGAAAAACACCAGGTGCTGAATCTTTTGTTTCGAGGGATGTAATGTCCTCAGCACGATAGAAAGGCATCACGTTGAAACCTTCATTAGTTTTCCAAACAAGCTTTTTGTTGAAGTCAGCTCCCTTGAGGTCGACTGTGACTTTTTCCATCCATTTTTCAGTACTAACGGGTGGAAAATCAGCCAATAAATTCAATTTTTTTTCTGCCATAATATAGTTTGATTATCGAAATTTCTAAGCGAGTGCAAAATTACGACATTCATTTGAGTTAGACGAATTTTTTACGAATGAATTAAAGAAAAATTTCGGTAATCGGATTTTATTATCTCTAAAAAAGTTCAATTCTTCCAGAAAAACATATTGTTAGCGAATATATTTTTTATCTTTGCACAAACGATTAGTCAATATTAACCTCATTATTAATATTTATCATGATAAACGAAACTATTGACAAAGACCAAACAGCAAGTCCGCGGTTAGACATTTCAGCAGAAACAGAATCGTATTTAAAAACATCGGCCAAATGGGGCTTCTTTTTAGCCGTAATGGGTTATATCTTCATCTTTATACTGGTGGTTATTGGCATTGTCCTTTTTGTAATATCAACCATAAAGAATGAATATTCGGACTTTCAAAACCTCCCATTCCATTTCCCATTTGTAATGGTTGGTATTATGTATTTAATAATGGCAGTACTTTATTTCTTCCCATCATTTAATCTGATGAAATTTGGAAACAAAATCAAATTTGCATTCGAAAATAATGATCAGGCAGCGTTGGATGAGGGACTAAAGAATTTGAAACGGTTATTTGTCTTCTTCGGCATTTTGACTATTGTAATTGTTTCTTTGTACATTGTTGCTATTCCGGTCACGATTCTGATAAGCATGACAAAGGCATAATCTGCTAATTATAATTTATTAGTAACAGAAAGAGGAATATATCGTTCCTCTTTTTTTTTGTTGGTATTATCTGAGCATTATTCACAAGAAGTAACTTTCAAAAATAACCTGTATCTTTACAGTTCCAATAAGTAAATATTTATACTAAAAATGAAAAAGCTCAAAAATCTCGTTTTTGTTCTGATTGCCGCATTTGTGCTGGTGTATATGCAACTGCCAACAGTAAATTATGGATTCACCGGATTTGCTGTTTTACTCATGATTTTAATTGGAATCTGGATATTGTTGAATAATCCGTTCAGTATTATTCAGGGGCAAAACAATGTTCCTAAACTAAAAATAGGCAAACCCGGCACTATATCGTTTATTCTGTTGGCCGTATTGTTTGTATACATTACGGTAGTTCCGGCGCTCACCAGTTGGGCATTGCTTCGCACCAATGAGTATCGCGGTTTGATTGGAAAAGTAGAAACGGAATCCAACTTATCCAACCATATGCTACCTATCTCTATTGAGAAAATAAGGGTGGTAGATCAATCCTTGGCACAATTGCTGGGCGACAAAGTGCTTGGGTCGCAGTCGGCACTGGGAAGTCAGGTCACACTGGGTACATTTAATATACAGAAAGTGAACAACGATCTGTATTGGGTGGCTCCATTGT
>Ga0302162_10000338_pt1 | contig 13306 bp, 12 predicted proteins | sample I_Fen_E2_2_FD_193501 | JGI IMG/M metagenome (GOLD analysis project Ga0302162, IMG submission 193501) | Peat permafrost microbial communities from Stordalen Mire near Abisko, Sweden - I_Fen_E2_2 | ecosystem: Environmental > Terrestrial > Soil > Wetlands > Permafrost | place: Sweden: Abisko...
TTTAACAGAATCCCCATCGATGGATATACTTGTTTCATCAAATCTTGAACGATTATTATTTGAAGCAAGTGGAAGAGATGCTGAAGTTGTTAGTAAGCTTATGAAAGATTTAAACACTAATGGTGTCTATGAAGTAAATGAAAAAATCAAAAACTTCATAAAAGAATTCTATGGAAACTTTGCAAGCACTGAAGAAGTATATGGAGCAATAAAAGAAGTTTATGAAAAAGATAATTACTTAATGGATACTCATACAGCTGTAGCATATGTAGTTAAAAAGAAATATGTAGAAGAAACTAAAGATGATAAACCAGCTTTAATACTTTCAACAGCAAGTCCATTCAAATTCCCAACAAGTATTTGTAATGCTCTTGATATTGATGTAGAAAAAATAAATGATTTTAAAGTGTTGGAAAAGTTATCAGCTAGAACAAATAATAAAATACCAAATAGCTTAAGCACTTTAGAAACTGATAAAGTATTACATGATGAAGTTTGGGATAAGTCAGAGATGAGAGATGCTCTACTTTCATACTTAAATTCATAGGGGAATGTGTATGATTAGAGTTAGAGTGCCAGCTACATCAGCGAATATGGGACCAGGATTTGATACACTGGGAATAGCATTAAAATTATATAATGATTTTGAATTCAGAGAAACAGAAGATGGTCTGAAATTTAATGGAATGCCAAAAGAATTTTGTAATGAAAAAAATATAATTTATCAAGCAATGAAACATTGTTTTGATAAAGCGGGCTATAAAATAAAAGGATTAGAAATAAGTGAAATTAAGCAAGATGTACCAGTATCTAGAGGTCTTGGAAGTAGCTCTACGTGCATAGTTGGGGGACTAGTAGGCGCTAACGAAATCTTAGGCAAGAAGTTTTCAGAAAATGAATTATTAGAGATGGCTGTAGAAATTGAAGGCCATCCAGATAATGTTGCACCAGCACTACTTGGGGGTATGGTTGTTGCGATAGTTGATGAAAACAAGACTTTTTATGATAAAATAGATGTTAAAAATGGAATTAAGTTTGTATCAATAATTCCTAATTTTAGATTATCTACAAAAAAAGCAAGAAGTGTACTTCCAAAAGAGATAAGCTTAAAAGACGGAGTTTACAACGTTTCAAGAGCAGCTCTTATGGTAGCGTGTTTTTCAAGTGGTAAATATGAATTATTGAAACATGCATGTAAAGATGCCTTTCACCAAAATTACAGAAGTAAGTTGATTCCTGGTTTTGAAGAGGTGTATAATAAGAGCTATGAATTAGGAGCATTAGGGTGCTACTTAAGTGGAGCAGGTCCGACAATCATGGTGATTATCGATGAAAAGGATGAGCGCTTTAGCAATGAGCTTAAAAATTTTTTAAAAATAAAAGGATTGGAATGGAATGTATTAGAGTTATCTTTGGATGATGCGGGGGCAACCATTATAGAAGGTAGAAACTAATGAGTGGAGATTATTTAGTTATAGATAAAAGGGTTTTACCAGATGTTTATGAAAAAGTTCTTTTTGCTAAGAAGGTATTAAAGGACGGTAAGGTAAAAGAAATAACAGAAGCTGTAAAAATTGCTGGTATCAGCAGAAGTGTATATTATAAATATAAAGATTTTGTATTTGATTTTGCAGAAACTTCAGAGGGAAGAAAAATTACTTACAATATTATATTTAAAAATGAAAAAGGACTTTTGTCTAATATTAGTAATTATATTTCAGAACAAGGAGGAGATATCTTGACAATAAATCAAGGTATACCTCTAAACGGATATGCTAATTTAAGCATAACAATAGATCTTTCAACTGTGGATGGGGACATAAAAACATTAACTGATGGCTTGCTTAACATTAAGAATGTGGAGAAAGTAGAGTTTATAGGGATGGAATAGAAAAAAATAGCTTTGAGGTGATGGGGATCACTTCAAAGCTATTTTTTAGTATATGGGGATAAGTATTTCTCATTAACATTAGTCTAAGACAAAGATTTACATTAATAATAAAAAAATTTCAAATGTAAATTAAGTGAAAAGGTTTAATAGAATAAAATCAAGAATTATTTAGTATAAACTTTTTATTAAAGTATATACTGAAATAAATAACAATAACAATATTTAATGTAAAAAAATGGATGGTGATAGAAGCATTTTGAATATATGTTAAGGCACATTCAAAAAAATAACAAGCCAATATGCTCATTTAATAGTCCACTATTAGTTGCCCAGCCAAAAAAATACATCATATTTTTGATTTGTTATTTTCTTTCACATGCTTAAATTACATAATTACTACAGTAGAACATATTAACATTCTGTATTACACCTGCGAAAATAATATGGAGGTCACAATGGATAAATCAGGTAAAACACTAGTAATTATTATAATTGTATCTATGATTTTTTCTATATTAGTAGGAAGTAACTCAAAAGTGGAAATGATTAACCAAAATGTTATTAGAATAGAGCCTGTTAAAGTAGCAGTAGTAGTATATAACGTTAACGCCACATATATGTTTGAAGTAATTGAAAGTTTAAAAGATATACAGAAAGAAAATGAGGGTAAAGTTGAATTCACATTTTTTTCTTGTAATGATGATCAATCTACACAAAATCAAATTCTTGATACAATACTTAAAAATAAGGAGTTTAACCTTCTATTAGTGGCATTGGTTGATGTCAACGCATCACAAAAAGTAATTAATATAATTAAAGAAAATAATATTCCTGTAATTCTATTTAACAGAGAGCCGCCTAAAAAAGATTCTATTAAATCATATGAAAGAGCTATATTCGTAGGAACTAAGCTAGAGGAAGCTGGTGTGTTTGAAGGAGAAATTCTTGTTGATGAATGGAGTAAAAACAAAGCTTATATAGATAAAAATAAAGATAACATAATGCAATATATTATGTTAAAGGGACCCAAAGAGAATTTAGAAGCAATTGCAAGGTCAAAATATTCAGTTTTAACAATTAAAAATGCAGGAATAAAAACAGAGGAACTTGCATCACAATTTCTGGATTGGAATAATAAAGAACAAGCTAAAAATATAACTGAGTCATTATTTTTACGATATGGTGATAAAGTTGAATCTATAATAGCAACTAATGACACTATGGCAATAGGTGCTATTGAATCACTACAGGCTGTAGGATATAATAATGGAGATAAAGAAAGAACAATTCTAGTTGTTGGAGTTGATGCAATACCAGAAGCTATAGATTTAATTAAAAAAGGATTTATGACAGGTACTGTTATTCAGGATGCTCGTGGTATGGCTGATGCTCTTTACATTTGTGGAATGAACTTAGCTGCAAAGAAAAATCCACTTGAGGGGACAAAATATAAATTTGATGATACAGGAGTTACAATTCGTATTCCTTATCAACGATATATACCTAGTTAATTTAATTTGTTGTGCTAGTTAAATTTGTAATATTCTTTACATTAACTAAAGGTTAAAGGTGAATTTATTGGAATACAATAAAAGATACTAGTTTTAAAGCGATTCAAACTAGTATCTTTTATTGTTTTTATGTATATGGGTAATCTGTTTATATATTATTTATATATCATTTATAAAAAAATTATATATGACTTTTATACTTAAATTAAGTTATTAATATATAGATTTTAAAATTGCCGATTTATCTAATTGCTAGTATCTGTAACACTCCCTCTTCTTCAAGTGGGAGATAACGGCTGCATGCTCCTGGACGAGGTATCTCTTAAGGGGATAAGTTCAACTAAATTCAGGTGGAGTATAAAACTCCATCTGAAAAGTTTCAATTTATAGACTAATAGCTAAAAGATAAAAGGAGATGTAAATTATGAAAAATAAAAAAATTAAGACAATAATGGTTACTGCATTAACTGGATGTATGTTATTAGGAATTACTGTATCAGCATCAGCAAGTGGAGCTACAGGATATGAAACATATAAAAGTGCAGCAAAGAATATAGCAACCACTAGCAATGCTACATTCTCTACATCATTTGAAGTAAAGGATAATGGTACTACGGACATTTCAGGAACTAGTGTAGAAAAGCTTGAAGGTACTAATAATTCTTCAGTTACAAATATAAAAATTGGGGATGTTACAAAAGAAGCTGAAACAAGTAGAATAGATGGTAAATCTATTGTTAAAGATGGAGAAAATTATTATTCTAGAACTAGTAACGGTAATGCGAAAAATGTGAAGATGGAGAAGAAATTTGATGCTTCATCAAGTAAATCAAAACTAGGAGAAATGGTTTTAGACACTTTAGTTGGAGATGTTAAAAATCAATTTGTTGTAGACGGAGATTCAATTAGTGTAAATCTTGAGGGTGCACAAATTCCTGAACTTGCAAAATTAGCTATTTCAGCAGCTGCTGAAGAGCAAAATAATAAAAAAGATAACAATAAAGTTGAAGCAGGAAAAGATGGGTTAAAAGAAGCACTAAATAGTATACCAACTCTAAAGAATATAGATGTTAAGTCTTTAAGTATGACTGCAAAAGTAGATGGAAGTACATTAACTGCTAATAGCTTTAAAATTATAATTACTGGCGACGATGAAAGTGGTGTTTCACATGAAATTGAAGTATCTGTAGATACTACAATTAGTGGTGTAAATTCAACAAAAGCAGATTCTATTGATACAACAGGTAAAAACGTTCAAGATATGCAAAACAAAATGAGAGATAAAGAAGATTAAAATAATAAGTAGTTTAGAAATTTATCGTAAAATTTAGTTATACTCATATGTAAAATAAATTTGAAAAGTTAAAGTATTAAATGCAATGATCAATGCTCAATTTTCAGCAAGCGAGCATTGACCATTGATAATTAAATATCTACTTATGAGTAAATCTATACTTTTAAAATATTTTGAGAAGGTTATTTTTAAGAGAAGAGGAGGAACTACTATGGCATCTGTACTTAAAGTGAATGATTTAACAAAGACATACAAAAATGGTCGTGGAATTATGGATATATCCTTTGATATTGAAAAAGGAGATATTTTTGGTTTACTTGGACCAAATGGTTCTGGGAAAACTACTACTATGAAAATTATCACTGGTTTGTCTTATGCAGACAAAGGAAGTGTTGAAATATTGGGAATTAATTCTTTAGAGGAAAGCGCAAAGGCTTTTAAAGAAATTGGATGTCTTATTGAGGCGCCAGCAATCTATGAGTATCTTACAGCTAGAGAAAACCTAAAACTTGCAGCAAATTATTATACAGAAATTAAAACACCAAGAATAGATGATATGCTTACACAAACAGGATTAATAAAATATGCTAATGAGAAGGTCAAAAACTTTTCCCTTGGAATGAAACAACGATTAGGGCTTGCTCTAGCATTAATATCTAACCCTAAATTAGTAATTCTAGATGAACCTACCAATGGATTAGATATAGAAGGGACTGTAGATATTAGAGAAATAATAATTAAACAAGCAAAACTTGGTATAACATTTCTTGTTTCAAGTCATATTGCTCATGAAATAGAACTTATGTGTAATAAAGTTGGCATTATAAAAGAAGGAAAATTATTAAATGTAACATCAATGAAAAATGCACTAGATGAATGCGAAACTTTAGAAAAATATTTTCTTAAACACGTTGGGAGAAAGGGGGAAGAGCTATGAATGCAATAAGAACCGGAATAATTAATGAAAACATAAAACTATTTAAAAGAAGTAAGTACAAAATATTATTAATTTGTATTGGAATATTAAGTATGGCCCTAGGTATAATAAGCAATTTTACAGGCGGTTTAATTAATGTTTCATTATCTAATCTTCCATTAAATATATTATCAATATTGACTAATGTTTTGATTCCATTAGTTATTTTTATGGCAGTAGCTGACCTTTTTGCAGCAGAACAAGAAAACGGAACAATAAAAGCGATAATAACAAGGCCAATAAGCAGAAATGAAATTCTTGTTTCTAAGATGATATCTATTTTGATTTATGTAATAAGTATTTTATTAATAACATTTATTGTAAGTTCAGTTATGGGGATATTTTTTGGAAGAACAACAGTAATAAATATCCCAGAGATTTTTATAGCATATGTTGTATCAATATTTCCTATAATACCAACAATTCTTCTTTCCATATTAATATCACAATTATCAAAAAGTAGCTCTTCTTCAGTGATGCTTTCAGTTCTAGTTTATATTATAATTATGTTGAGCGGAATAATTATTCCTTCAATATCATCAATGATATTTATTTCATATACAAATTGGTATAAACTTTTTATAGGTGCGCAAATGCCAATTAAATCAATTTTAACAATTATAGGATTGCTTCTGGGATATTCGTTAGTATTTTTTTCAGGAGCATATGCATTATTTGAAAAGAAGGAATATTAAATTAACTAGGAGGGTATCTCCTAGTCAGGTGATAAAGTGATTCTTAGCTTCAGGTGGAGTTATCTTAATAGCAATACAATTTTTTTACCATGAGGCTTATTAACAGAGTTCTTAGTATCTTTGATACTTAGAAATCGTTATCCTTTAGGAGAAGAACTTATCCAGGAGCTAGCATCCAAAGATGCTAGATATCGGATAAATTAGGAGGATACCTTACTATGATGATAAAAAAAAGGCTTACAATTTCCAATATTCTCATGCTAATAGTTCCAGCAATACTAATAGTAGTTATCGCTGGCGGTGTTCTTGAGGGATTTACTGAAATATATGGGAAAAAGATAAAGGTTTTAGATGAAAACAATGGAACTTATTATGTTCAAAAAGTTTTAAATTCTTATAGCAAAGACTATAAAAAATATAATGAAGAAGTTAAAGACGTTGGAGAAGATAAAATAAATGAAGAAATTCATAAAATGGAAAAGGATCTTAAAGAGGTAGGGTATAATTTACAAATTACTAGCGATAAGGAAACTATGTTTTCAAATTTAACTGATGAAGATAAAAGTTCTATTTCAAAAATCCAAAGTGATATGGTATCTTCATCAGATTCAATAGTCCTTGAAGTTAATTCTGTTTCTTTAGTCAAAAATACTTTGATAAAAGATGGTAAAACTATTAGTATGATTGCTGTTAAATCAAATAATTTAATGGGTCAAGATCATATGAAAGCAGAGGTTAGAACCTTTTTTGTTAGTTATATGGGAGTTGTGTTTATAATAGCATTACTTATTATTATTTTAACAAATGGTATATTATCATCACGTGTAGCGAAAAGTTTGATTGAACCTTTAGATTTATTAAGTTATGGGGCAGGGCAAATCGAAGAAGGAAATCTTGATTTTAAAATGAATTATCAAGGAAATGATGAATTTGCAAAGGTTTGTGCTGACTTTGATAAAATGAGAATTAGATTGAAAGAATCTGTTGAAATGCAATTAAAATATGAAGAAAATAGAAAAGATTTAGTTGTAGGAATATCCCATGATTTACGTACACCACTTACAACAATTAAAGGATATGTCAAAGGATTAAAAGATGGAGTTGCAAATACTCCTGAAAAATGTGAAAGATATCATGATATTATATATAATAAAGCTTGTGATATGGATATGTTAGTTGATAAATTATTTTTATTTTCTAAGCTAGATACAGGCAAATTCCCTTTTCATTTTGAAAAAGTATATTGCAATGAATTTTTGCAAAATTTCTTTAAAAGTGCTCTAGATGAATTTGAAAGAAAAGGTCTTAATTTATTTTATGAAAATAGTTGTAATGATAACATTTTGATTAATATTGACTCTGAAGAAATAAATAGAGTTCTAATGAACATACTTGAAAATAGTGCAAAATATAAACTTAAGGATTATGGAAATGTAGATATCAATGTAAAAAAGCAAGGAGATTGTATTGTTTTAAGGATTAAAGATGATGGACCAGGAGTTTTAGAAGAAAACATTTCACGCTTATTTGTTAGTTTTTATAGAGAAGATGCAGCAAGAACAAATACAAGTGAAGGTAGTGGACTTGGACTTTCTATATCCGAACATATAGTAAAGGCACATGGTGGTACAATTACTGCTGAAAACATGGATGGACTTGTCATTACTATAGCTTTGCCAATTAGTAGGGAAGATGATATGCACGAAGAAAATATTTAATATATATTTGTTCTAATTAGTTAAGGCATGGGGCACAAAGTGAAACTTTTTAGGTGGAATTTTATATTCTAGCTGAAATTAGTTGAACTTGCCTTAAGGCAAAAGACTAACATAGTAATATGTTATTTTTTTAATATGCCTTAATAAATGTATAATGGGGGAGAAAAATGAGGAAAATATTGATTATAGAAGATGATATACTTATTGCAGAATTAGAGAGAGATTATCTTGAAATAAACGGATTTGAAACAGAGATAGCAATGAATGGAGATAAAGGATTAGAGCTTGCATTAAACAAGGAATTTGATTTGATACTTTTAGATTTAATGCTTCCTAGTAAAGATGGATTTCAGATTTGCAGAGAAATAAGAACTAGCAAAGAAATACCTATAATAATGGTTACAGCAAAAAAAGAGTCTATAGATAAAATTCGAGGACTTGGACTTGGAGCTGATGACTATATTGTTAAGCCTTTTGATCCTAGTGAACTTGTAGCTAGAGTAAATGCACATCTATCCCGTTATGATAGATTGACGACAGTAGAAAAAAAAGATGATACAGAACTAGGTGTTATAAATTTTGGGAGATTAAAGATATTAACACAGGCATGGAGAGTATTTGTTGATGAAAAAGAAGTTAAATTTGCAAACAAAGAATTTGAATTGTTATTATTTTTAGCAACTAATCCTAACATTGTATTTTCAAAGACAACTCTTTTAGATAGGATTTGGGGGTTAGATTGCTTTGGGGATGTTGCAACAGTTACAGTGCATATTAATAGAATACGAGAAAAAATTGAAGAAGATAGTAGTAATCCTAAATTTATAGAAACTGTATGGGGTGCAGGCTATAGATTCAAAATATAACTTTTACAGTATTACAAGAATTCATTTAATAGTCACTTGGATAATGATTAAATTATTAGATTTTACTTATTTAATTAGGGTTTGCTTACTTAGCAATCCCTAGTTTCGTTTGGAAAATTATATTTTTAATTATAAAAGCTTGAAACTCACACTATCTTAAATAATTAATAAATGAAGTTATACCTGTCAATCCCATACTATATAAGAAAATAGAACAAGGTTTGCAACAAAGTATAATTGTTACAAATTTTTTAAGCGACATTGATGTTACTCCTGCTAAAAAACATAAAAAATCATCAGGGGCTACTGGCATAAATATAGCAAATGCGAAAAGTTTATCAAATTTCTTTCCTTCTTCTAACCAACCCATATATTTTTTTAGAGTCTTAGGATTTGCTACACTTTCCAATAAGGAAATACCATAAGTCTTTGATAATAAAAATGCTATTATTGAACCAATGCATATACCTATATAATTATATATAAAACCCAAGGTTGGACCAAATGCAATTACACCTACTACACAACCAATTGCACCTGGAAATATAGGAATTACTACTTGTATTAATATAAAAAATATAGCTCCCCATATTCCAATCCTGAGTATATAGCTGTTTAATGCATCTCTTGACGAAAATATACCTTGATTAATACAATAAGTAACATAAGCAATTAATATAACGAATCCAAGTATGGTACTGATATTTATAACTGTTTTTGTTGTTTTGTTTTTATCTCTCATCAGCTTATATTATTTCTCCTAACCCAAATTTGCTTTTACTTTTCTATAAAACTCTTCCCACATATTTGCAACATGCTCTCTGCTATAAAATTCATGGCCTTTCCATGATATTTTAGAAGCAGAATCATAAAATTCCGTATCATTTCTTAACCTATCTATTATACTAATAAAGTCATTATTTTGATGTCCCTTTAAATAAAAATCAAAAAGAATATTTTCATAGATATCTATATCTCTTAATAAAATAGGTATCCCACAGTTCATTGATTCTAGTATTGTCATTGGAAAAAGTTCCTCATAAGAAGGTAAAAACATAACATCGCATATGTTATAAACCTCGTTCATTTTCTCTCTATCAATTAATCCTAAAAAATGTACATTACTTGGTACATGATCAAGCATTTTTTTTATTTGTTCATATCCATCTGAAATTTTTCCGAAGGCAAAATTTCCTGCCCATACAAACTGAATCTCTGGCATTTTCTTTGCAATATCTATAAAATCAAAAATTCCTTTACGCTTCTGAAGCTGCCCAACACAAAGCACTGTAAATTTCTTGGAATCAAGCTCATATTTTTCTTTTAATTGCCTTTTTTTAGTCTTTTCTAATACATAAAAGCTCTTTGAAGAAACAAAATTAGGAATATAACTTATTTTGTTTCTATCTACACCATATCTCTCTAAAACATCAATAAAATATGGATTTACAGTTACTAAATAATCCATACTTTTATAAAAAGCTATTACATATTTATAAAATATTTTCTTAAACAAAAGTGGTAAGTGAATACTATTTTCTAAAGTTTCAGGTAAGAAGTGTACATATCCTACTAACTTTCCTTTTTTCTTAGCAAAAGGAATCATGCAAAAGAATTCTGGGTTAATAGTATGAAAATGCATAATATCACATAGTTTAAATTTATTTTCTACAACTGTGAATTCCTCTGATAACTCCTCCTGAACTAAATTTACTTGCTCATCATGTGCAGATAAAACGCCTTGTCCTTTTACTGTATCTGCTTTTGATAACATATTAATTATTGTCATATCTTTCACCTCAATAAAAATGGTCTTAATTGTTTAATAAGTTTTAACCATTGATTCTTTATAATATTTAGATTGAATTTGTATATATAAACTACCTGGTACGATTTCGTTTAAATATACACTTTCTATTTGTTTACCAAAATTCTCAGTAGAGTATTTTGCAGCTATTTTATATGCATTATTAGACATTGTAGTATATAATTTATGGTCATTTAAAATTAATTTTAATTTTTCTATATATTCATTTGAATTCTCATAAAGAAATCCATTATAATCATCAATTATTACATTATTTAAACATTCATCTTTTTTGCAGACTGTTGGCAATCCACTTGCTAATGATTCCAAGTATGTTAATCCTTGTGTTTCACTTTCAGAAGCACTTACGAATATATCTCCAATTTGGTAGTATTTATATATGTTCTCAGGAGCTATCATTCCTGTAAAAATAACATTATTTTTTAAATTTTCTTCAGACACTTTATTCTCTAATTCATGTCTATAAGGGCCATCTCCAACTATTAATAGCATTATTTTTTTGTTGGATTTTATTAGTTCTTTCATATTTTTGAGTAATTCATCTATATTTTTTTCCTTTGCAAGTCTTCCTATGGTAACTAAGACTTTACTATCCTTTTCAATACCTAGATTTTCTTTTAAAGCTTCTATTTCATTATCTGTATCTTCCCTTTTAAATTTCTTTAATTCAATACCAGTAGGTACAGTGACAATTCTATTTTTCACACCATAATTTTTTAATATATCATTCACTTTTTGTGTAGGCGCAATAACTGTATTTACATTACTTAAGACTATTTTAGATGCCATTGAAACTACTTTTTTACCGAATTTTTTGTGTCTTGTAAAATAATGAGTATAATATTCATACATAGTATGATAAGTGTGGACAATAGGTATATTGAGCTTTTTAGCAATATTTTTAGCAAATATAAAAGTAAAAAACTCACATTGTGAGTGTATAATATCTGGTTCCCAATCAAGAATTTCTTTTATATATTTATCATGAAAATGGACTGTAGCTCTAGTATTAGAATATATGTTAATACCAAATGATTTTATATAATAAACATTTTTTTCTTTGTAGGAATATTTATTATTTGATAAGGTCAAAATTCTAACATCATTTCCTATCTTTTTAAGTTGAGTACATAAATTCAATACTGAAGTTACTACACCATTAACAGCTGGAGCAAATACATCTGTTGTAATTAAAATTTTCATAGCTATGTCATCTCCATTCTTTAACTCAATCATGGTATCAATATCCTGTCTTAATTCTTTAACTATAGTTTTCCTTAATTTTTTTAAAGTATTCTTAATGCAATTATCACATTTTTTACTAGACGACCAGTATTCTTAAATTTCTTTGCATATTTCAATTCAATATTATTCCAAGGTATAATTTAATCAAGCTATCATTTTGAAAACTATGGATCTGTTCAAATCTACTAATTAAATAATTGAAATTCTTTCTTAGAGTATTCAATACTATTTAATAAATTAATATTGAAATTAAAAATGGTAGAGCAAACAAAAGCACTAATTTGCACACAATGTTTAATATCCCAAAAGTAAGATGAGTCACCCTTAATATAGTTACGTAAGGTATTGTCAATTGAAGTTTTTATAGAAGATATATTATGAAAAGTTAAGTTCAAATTATTTGACTTATTATGAATTCTATTTTTAAAAATATCAAAATTATTAAATAAATATTTTTGCAATTCACGTTCATATTTTAAATGATATGAGATATTACCAATTGAACTAGATATGTGAGAATTACAACAAAAATCACAAAGATAATGAATAACTATTCCTAGTTGCATTGAATAATAAGCATTAAATTTTTTAACTGAAAGAAGCATTTCTATTTTTTTATTAATATATTCGAGAGATTTTTGCATATAATGAGGATGCGTTTTAACAAGCCAACTTTGATCAACCATTACAAGACCAAAATTAAACATAAACTTAGAAAATCCTTTTGGAAGAGCATTTCTATTTTTTAATAATGATAATTCTCCTAATTTAACATGAGTTTTTACTTTCATAATTAATCTCTCCTTTAATGCATAATAAGTTCTCTATATAAAGTGAAACTTGATTCAGATGGTGTTTGATCTCAATCTGAATCTTAGTTGAACTTATCCAGGAGTTAACGGATGCTAGCTATCGGATAAATAAATTTAAGCATATAAATGTTAAGGGATAATTAAAGATTAAGGCAATTTTATAAATTTGCTCTAAATCAGATATAAACAATATATAAATTTATTTATTAATCTGTTGTTCTAGTAAAAGTAAAACAAGAAATAGTATAAATATTATTTCATAAATGCATAAAACGGGAAAAATTATAGAGACCCAAAGTGAAGTTTTCACTTTGGGTCTCTATAATTTGTTAAAGTTTAAATATAATTCTAAAATTGAAAACAAAGATAACTTAAATTCCCTAATTCATAGTGTCTATTAAGAATTTTGGGATTTAAGTTTTTACTACTACCTAGTGCTATAAATAATGGTACAAAATGGTCTGCTGTTG
>Ga0302162_10000339_pt1:0-5000 | contig 13289 bp, 8 predicted proteins | sample I_Fen_E2_2_FD_193501 | JGI IMG/M metagenome (GOLD analysis project Ga0302162, IMG submission 193501) | Peat permafrost microbial communities from Stordalen Mire near Abisko, Sweden - I_Fen_E2_2 | ecosystem: Environmental > Terrestrial > Soil > Wetlands > Permafrost | place: Sweden...
CTAATTTTCGGCAAATGTTTCCCTAATTTTCGGCAAAAAAGAGTTGCCAAATTTTAGGCCACGACATTCGATTGCGTTTTACACAATGACTTTTCCGAGACCGAGGTGTAGGTTTTTAGTTATTCCGATACGGGTAGTGACTCTGTACAGTTTGCCACTATTTGCAACCCAATCGGATTCACAGTCATCGTGCTATCATCAAACGAGTCGCGGCTTATTATTAGGCTTTCTGCGGCCTATTTTTAGGCCGCGACTTCAAGTGAATATTTCTCAAACACTTTACCCCCACCGTGGTGTAGTTTTGTATTTATTGCGGTAGGGCTAGTGACTCTCTACGATTTGACACCATTTGCATCCTGATCGGATTCATAGTCATCGTGCTATCATCAAATCAATCAAAGCCTAATTTTCGGCAAATGTTTCCCGAATATTCGGCAAAAAACGGTTGCCGATTTTTAGGCCGCGACTTTCGACTGCGTTTTACACAATGACTTTTCCGAGACCGAGGTGTAGATTTTCAGTTATTCCGGTACAGGTAGTTACTCTGCACAGTTTGCCACTATTTGCAACGCGATCGGATTCACAGTCATCGTGCTATCATCAGATCAGTCGAGGCCTATTATTAGGCTTTCTGCGGCCTATTTATAGGCCGCGACTTCAAGTGAATATTACTCAAACACTTTACCCCCACCGTGGTGTAGTTTTGTATTTATTGCGGTAGGGTTAGTGACTCTGTACGATTTGACACCATTTGCATCCTGAATGGAGTCATAGTCATGACCCAATACATATAGCCGTCATTTCTGCGATAAGGAAGAAGGGAAGAAAATTGAGAAGCCGTTCCGCCTCGTCATGATGTGTCTCCAAGTGACACATGCCTGATGCGGACGTGTGGTATAGCGTACACGTTCACTGGTGCCGCCCTAGACACGACCACAGCCCACACGGCGTCCGTTTGTGGACTTTGAAAAAAGAGGCCGGGCTTCTTTTTCAAAAAGACCGCAAAAGACCGCAAGTAGGGAAGAAAATTGAGAGGCCGTTCCGCCTTGTCATGATGTGTCTCCAAGTGATACATGCCTGATGCAGTCGTGTGGTATGGCGTACACGTTCACTGGTGCCGCCCTAGACACGACCACAGCCCACACGGCGTCCGTTTTGTGGACTTTGAAAAAAGAGGCCGGGCTTCTGTTTCAAAAAGACCGCAAAAGACCGCAAGAAGTAGGGAAGAAAATTGAGACGCCGTTCCGCCTCGTCATGATGTGTCTCCAAGTGACACATGCCTGATGCAGACGTGTGGTACAGCGTACACGTTCACTGGTGCCGCCCTAGACACGACCACAGCCCACACGGCGTCCGTTTGTGGACTTTGAAAAAAGAGGCCGGGCTTCTTTTTCAAAAAGACCGCAAAAGACCGCAAGAAGTAGGGAAGAAAATTGAGAGGCCGTTCCGCCTTGTCATGATGTGTCTCCAAGTGATACATGCCTGATGCAGTCGTGTGGTATGGCGTACACGTTCACTGGTGCCGCCCTAGACACGACCACAGCCCACACGGCGTCCGTTTTGTGGACTTTGAAAAAAGAGGCCGGGCTTCTGTTTCAAAAAGACCGCAAAAGACCGCAAGAAGTAGGGAAGAAAATTGAGACGCCGTTCCGCCTCGTCATGATGTGTCTCCAAGTGACACATGCCTGATGCAGACGTGTGGTACAGCGTACACGTTCACTGGTGCCGCCCTAGACACGACCACAGCCCACACGGCGTCCGTTTGTGGACTTTGAAAAAAGAGGCCGGGCTTCTTTTTCAAAAAGACCGCAAAAGACCGCAAGAAGTAGGGAAGAAAATTGAGAGGCCGTTCCGCCTCGTCATGATGTGTCTCCAAGTGACACATGCCTGATGCAGACGTGTGGTACACGTTCACTGGTGCCGCCCTAGACACGACCACAGCCCACACGGCGTCCGTTTGTGGACTTTGAAAAAAGAGGCCGGGCTTCCTTTTCAAAAAGACCGCAAAAGACCGCAAGAAGTAGGGAAGAAAATTGAGAGGCCGTTCCGCCTCGTCATGATGTGTCTCCAAGTGACACATGCCTGATGCGGACGTGTGGTATAGCGTACACGTTCACTGGTGCCGCCCTAGACACGACCACAGCCCACACGGCGTCCGTTTGTGGACTTTGAAAAAAGAGGCCGGGCTTCTTTTTCAAAAAGACCGCAAAAAGACCGCAAGAAGTAGGGAAGAAAATTGAGAGGCCGTTCCGCCTCGTCATGATGTGTCTCCAAGTGACACATGCCTGATGCGGACGTGTGGTATAGCGTACACGTTCACTGGTGCCGCCCTAGACACGACCACAGCCCACACGGCGTCCGTTTGTGGACTTTGAAAAAAGAGGCCGGGCTTCCTTTTCAAAAAGACCGCAAGAAGTACGTCGCGGTATTGATTTTTTTCCCCCTCTTCATTTTTACAGCCGATTTAAATTGACTTTCCCTGATATTGCCATCCATTTGAACTGACCTTGCTATATATGTAGAGAGATGTCGAAAGTTGAAACTGTACATATGTACAGGGGACAAGTAGAAACTCTCTGGGCAGTGTAGGCCGCAACTCGGCGTGCGTGTCCACGCTGCCTATTTGGTACAGGCAAGAAAGTCACCGACAGACAGTGAAGCACAGACCGCAACGCTTGGCCGTTGACGGTGTGCCTCCCGTTAGCGCGGTGCAGGCTCTTACGAGGGTCCCAAACGTCGCTTGTTGGACGCAATGTCGCGCTTTTAGCCTGACTCGTCCTGTAAGTCTGGCCCGGTTCATCCGGGAGGCAGACGGCTTGTCGCAAACGGTGTATAGGCGTTCAAACGTTTACCCTTGGTGGCGTTATGAAGCCTAGAACGATGGTTAGACCAAGACCGTGCGAGACTACGAGCTAGTCGGCCGGCGGTCGAGGCAAAGATACACGTACGGGCTTTGTATGCTCGTGGAGAAAGCGTGCTCGTCCCACACGCGGAGGGAAAGGCGTCGTCGTGATGCATTGCAGGAAGCGGAAAATCGTCACCGCGCAAAGTAGCACGCACGGCGCCTGCCGGTGTCCACGAGACTCGACGTGGCGTTCAAGGGGAGCTTGGCTTCCGCCGGCGTAACCCCTAGGGTGGCACCTAGTGGGAATGGTAGAGAATAGCTACCTGGTTGATCCTGCCAGTAGTCATATGCTTGTCTCAAAGATTAAGCCATGCATGTCTAAGTACACGCCTTAACACGGCTAAACTGCGAATGGCTCATTAAATCAGTTATGGTTCCTTAGATCGTACAATCCTACTTGGATAACTGTGGCAATTCTAGAGCTAATACATGCAACACAGCTCCGACCTTCGGGGAAGAGCGCTTTTGTTAGCCCAAAACCAATGCGGGTCCTCTCGGGGGCTCGCTCAAAATTGGTGACTCTGAACAACTTTTTGCCGATCGCATGGCCTCGTGCCGGCGACGTATCTTTCAAGTGTCTGCCCTATCAACTTTCGATGGTACGTGCTATGCCTACCATGGTGATAACGGGTAACGGGGAATCAGGGTTCGATTCCGGAGAGGGAGCATGAGATACGGCTACCACATCCAAGGAAGGCAGCAGGCGCGCAAATTACCCACTCTCGACACGGGGAGGTAGTGACGAAAAATAACAATACGGGACTCTTTCGAGGCCCCGTAATTGGAATGAGTACACTTTAAATCCTTTAACGAGGATCAATTGGAGGGCAAGTCTGGTGCCAGCAGCCGCGGTAATTCCAGCTCCAATAGCGTATATTAAAGTTGCTGCAGTTAAAAAGCTCGTAGTTGGATCTCGGGTGCAGGCTTGCGGTCCGCCTCGCGGCGGTCACTGCTCGTCCTGACCTCCTAGCCGGTGTACCGTCCCTTGGTGCTCTTGACTGAGTGTCTCGGGCGGCCGGAACGTTTACTTTGAAGAAATTAGAGTGCTTAAAGCAGGCCACGTCGCCTGTATAATGGTGCATGGAATAATGGAATAGGACCTCGGTTCTATTTTGTTGGTTTTCGGAGCTCGAGGTAATGATTAATAGGGACTGACGGGGGCATTCGTATTGCGGCGCTAGAGGTGAAATTCTTGGACCGTCGCAAGACGAACTACAGCGAAAGCATTTGCCAAGCATGTTTTCATTAATCAAGAACGAAAGTCAGAGGTTCGAAGACGATCAGATACCGTCGTAGTTCTGACCATAAACGATGCCAACCGTCGATCCGCCGGAGTTGCTTCAATGACTCGGCGGGCAGCCTCCGGGAAACCAAAGTTTTTGGGTTCCGGGGGGAGTATGGTTGCAAAGCTGAAACTTAAAGGAATTGACGGAAGGGCACCACCAGGAGTGGAGCCTGTGGCTTAATTTGACTCAACACGGGGAACCTCACCCGGCCCGGACACTGCAAGGATTGACAGATTGAGAGCTCTTTCTTGATTCGGTGGGTGGTGGTGCATGGCCGTTCTTAGTTGGTGGAGCGATTTGTCTGGTTAATTCCGATAACGAACGAGACTCTAGCCTACTAAATAGTTCGGGGATTCCTCGCGAGTCCCCGACAACTTCTTAGAGGGACAAGTGGCGCTTAGCCACACGAGATTGAGCAATAACAGGTCTGTGATGCCCTTAGATGTTCGGGGCCGCACACGCGCTACACTGAATGGTTCAGCGTGCGTCTTGCCTGGCCCGAGAGGGCTGGGAAACCCGTTGAACCCCATTCGTGATAGGGATTGGGGCTTGCAATTGTTCCCCATGAACGAGGAATTCCCAGTAAGCGCGAGTCATCAGCTCGTGTTGATTACGTCCCTGCCCTTTGTACACACCGCCCGTCGCTACTACCGATCGCTCCAGTTAATGAGCTCTTCGAATTGGTCCCGTAGGCTGGCCTCACGGTTGGCTCGCGGCGTGCCGAGAAGATGCGCAAATTGACCGGAGTAGAGGAAGTAAAAGTCGTAACAAGGTATCCGTAGGTGAACCTGCGGATGGATCATTACAGT
>Ga0302162_10000340_pt1 | contig 13258 bp, 9 predicted proteins | sample I_Fen_E2_2_FD_193501 | JGI IMG/M metagenome (GOLD analysis project Ga0302162, IMG submission 193501) | Peat permafrost microbial communities from Stordalen Mire near Abisko, Sweden - I_Fen_E2_2 | ecosystem: Environmental > Terrestrial > Soil > Wetlands > Permafrost | place: Sweden: Abisko...
ACTTTATCATGTAACCTGAACTTTCAAACATTAAACATTCAAATTAAACATAAGAATGATTACACTTCAAAACATCAACAAAACGTACGACATGGGGCAGGCATCGTTGCATGTGCTCAAAGGAATTGATTTACATATTTCCCAGGGTGAATATGTTTCCATCATGGGGGCATCAGGATCCGGAAAATCAACGTTGCTTAATATCCTGGGTATCCTGGATAATTATGATGTCGGCGATTATTATTTGAATAATACATTGATTAAAAATTTATCGGAAAAACAGGCTGCGCTTTACCGGAATGAGATGATTGGATTTGTATTTCAGTCATTCAATTTAATAAACTTTAAAAATGCGTTGGAAAATGTGGCTTTGCCGCTTTATTATAAGAATATAAGCCGTAAAAAGCGGAATGTCATTGCCATGGAATACCTGGACCAGATGGGATTGAAAGATTGGGCGTACCATATGCCGAACGAAATGTCCGGTGGACAAAAACAGCGTGTGGCCATAGCACGTGCCATTATTTCAAAACCTCAGATTCTGTTGGCTGATGAACCTACCGGTGCGCTGGATAGTGTGACAACTATCGAGATGATGAGGGTTCTTGGCGATTTAAATGCAAACGGACTTACTACGATAATTGTAACCCATGAACAGTCGGTTGCCGAAGAAACAAAATCCATCATTCATATTAAGGATGGATTAATCGAAAGACATGAACGGAAATAGATAATTCAAACCTCTCCAACCCGCCCTCTACTGAACAGAAGGGGATACGGTAATGAATAGGATCAATTTTGAAATGAAACAGGATTTTATTGCAATTTCTTAATTGGCACCTGGTACCAATGACAGCAGATATTTTAATTCGCTTATTGTGAAGTTATTTAAACAATAAAAAAATATAACCTATGGGAGCTCTGACGTTATTACTTTTAATCCCTTTCGTATTTGTTTTTGTATTATTACTTCCCATCATTGCTATTATCGATATTCTAAAGAGTCGATTTGAGGGGAATGATGCTCTGTTAATGCTCTTAATTGTGATTTTTATTCCTTTTGGGGCAATATTGTATTTTATTCTTGGTCCGTCACGTAAAGTGAATCAACGATAACTGTTCTGCAGGCATTCAACCGATAGGGATGCATAGTAAAACAAACCAACAATTAAAAATAAGATGTTCACAATTAATACCATAGAAGAAATAATTGCCAGCTTAAAGCACAATAAGCTGCGAACAGCTCTTACGGGACTATCCGTGACATGGGGTATATTTATTCTGATAGTCTTACTGGGTGCCGGCAATGGATTGAAGAACGGGGTTACTTCAAATTTTAGCGACAGAGCCACCAATACGGTGCAAATGTGGTCGGGAACTTCCTCACTTCCTTATAAAGGATTAAAGAGTGGAAGGACACTCAATTTCGGGGATAAACAAGTGGGGGATGTGGATGAGAAACTGACTGAAACAAACAGCCAGACAGGAATCATTGAAAAGCAACTGACTATCACCAATGGAAGTGAATATGGTTCGTACAGCATCAAAGGGGCTAATCCGAGTTATCAGGATGTTTTCAATCTGAAATTTGAAGCGGACGGTGGTCGCTTTATTAATTATTTAGACAATAAATCCAGCAATAAAGTCATCGTATTAGATAAAAAGATTGCCGAAGTCCTGTTTAAAGGTGCCCCCGCTTTGGGAAAGTATGTAAAAGTTGGAACCGTCATGTTCCGGGTGATTGGCATTAATTCGAAGAAAGAAAGTTACGGAAGTGGAACTGCCTATATTCCGTTTACCACTGCACAGTATATTTTCAACCCGGATCTTAAGTTCCAACATATTGCCATGAAAGTGCAGGGATTGAATACTAAGGAATCGAATGATGTATTTAATGACAAGTTGAAAAAAACGATGTCTAAAAGCTTAAGTTTTGATCCTAATGATACCCAGGCCTTGTGGGTATGGAATTCCCAGCGTGACTTCATAGAAACCATGCAGATATTCGATGGGATAACGTTGTTTGTGTCGATCATTGGGATCTTTACCCTGATAGCGGGGATTGTGGGGGTAAGTAATATCATGCTGGTGTCGGTAAAAGAGCGTACACGTGAAATCGGGATTCGCAAGGCATTAGGTGCTCCCCCTGCTTCCATTTTACAATCTATCATTCTGGAATCCATTATGATTACTACCTTTTTCGGGTATATCGGGATGATGATGGGAATCGGGCTGACAGAACTGGTGAATTACATTATGGAACAATCAGCTGCCGGTGGCGGTGATGGGATGTCGGTATTTAAGAACCCAACCGTAGAACTGTCCTATGTGCTGATTGCTACCTCTATCCTGATCGTTTCAGGGGTTATCGCAGGATATATGCCGGCACGTAGGGCGGTGAGGATAAAACCGATTGAAGCCATGCGGGAAGAATAAAGGTATTTACTATTTAATCATTTACTATTTACTATTTTGGGGTAATTTGTAACTAGAACTAATAAGAAAGAGTATGTTTGATTTAGATCGTTGGCAGGAAATATGGTTTACCATAACACATAATAAATCACGAAGTGTTTTGACGGCTTTCGGGGTGTTCTGGGGAATGTTTATGTTGGTGGTTATGGTTGGTGCAGGGGTTGCATTGCAACGTGGCATGAGTTCACAGATAGAAGGCTTTGCCACCAATTCTTGTTTTGTTTGGGCAGAACAGACCACAGAAGCATACAAAGGCCTTAAAAAAGGACGGAACTGGAACATGGAGAATGAAGATATTACCTTGCTAATGCATAAAATACCGGAGATACAATACCTTGCACCGGTACTTTTTGGGGGAGGCAACCCGAACAATGTTACCCGGAATGATAAAGCCGGGACGTATAATGTCAAAGGGAATTTTCCATCTTACAACCTGATTGATGCCAGTAAAATGACCTACGGGCGATATATTAATGATATTGATATTTCCGAAAAGCGGAAAGTGTGTGTGATTGGGGAGCGTGTATATCAGGTGTTATTCCCTAAAGACGAAAATCCGCTCGGGAAAACTATTCAGGTAAATGGGATTTATTTTCAGGTAATTGGGGTTGCCCGCCATACCTCGAATATCAATATCGGTGGAAATGCAGAGGAATCGGTGGTGCTACCGTTCAGTACCATGCAACAGGCCTTTAACCAGGGAAATAAAGTCCATTTCATGGCCATTACCGCTAAGCCGGGAATTAAAGTGAAGGTAGTGGAAGATAAGGTGCACGAGGTGCTGAAGGAGAAGCATACTATATCCCCGGAAGATAAAAAGGCGATTGGTGGGTTTAATATCGAAGACCAGTTTAATATGTTTTTATACCTGGGAATCGGGATTGCAGCTTTAATATGGATTGTCGGGTTAGGTACTTTATTTGCCGGGGCAATCGGAGTAAGCAATATCATGCTGGTGACCATTAAGGAGCGGACAAAGGAAATTGGGATCCGTCGGGCACTGGGTGCTACTCCAAATGATATTATCCGCCAGATATTAAGTGAAAGTATTGTTTTGACTTTGATAGCAGGAGTTTCAGGTTTAATGTTTGGTGTAGGATTACTTTCGGCAGTTGGAGTTGCATTGAGCCATGGCGATCAGTTTTTCAAAGATCCCCAAATTAGTTTTAGTGTAGCTGTTGCGGCATTGTTCATTCTTCTTATTATTGGTACTTTAGCCGGTTTTATTCCTGCTAACAGGGCTATGAATATCAAACCGATAGAAGCAATCAGGGAAGAATAAAAAATTTACTTATTTGCTATTTATCATTGAAATAATAAAGATTTCTGATGTAAGCATGAAACTGAAGTATAAGAGTAGTTGATGATATTCCAATTTGTCTTTTTAGATTTTTATTCTTATACAAAAAAGATATACTAAATATCAGAATTTAATTTTCTGTTTCAGTAGAACTTATTGCACACATTTCTTAGAATAATGGAGGGTGAAAAAATGAGTCTAATTAAATTGAATAAAAGGTCGCTTATTAAATTAGTCATTTTAATACTGATTTTCGCTATTATAGTTTCAGCCGGGATTAAGATTGCTCCTTGGTTATTTGAACATGCTAAAAATCCGGAATACATTCGAAAGTATTTAGCCGGTTATGGGAGTTATGGTTTTTTAGTTTACATTCTGATTCAAGCAATTCAGGTTATCATAGTGATTATTCCGGGTGATCTTGTTGTTATTTGTGCCGGTTTTATTTATGGAATACCACTTGGGTTTGTTCTTTCATATTTTGGCCTTATGCTTGGGTCGGTTATTGTATTTTATATTTCACGATTCTTTGGGTATGAAATTGTTTCCATGCTAATTGCTGATGAGAAAATTAAAAAGATAAGTAAAATTCTGAATTCATCGAGAGGAACAGTCGGTTTGTTTGTACTGTGTTGTATTCCTTTTATTCCAAAAGATATCATGATGTATGTAGCCGGCCTGACGCCTGTAAAAACTTCCCGAATCTTTTTGGCATACGGATTATCACGGATTCCGACAACTTTAATATGGGTTTCGATTGGGGCAAATGCATATGAAAAAAATATATTAGGTATTGGAATTAGCGTAGCCGTATTGTTGCTTTTGCTTATCATTATATTTTTCCTGGGTAAAAATTATTATAAAATATAAATTAAACTAGTGCTACGAATTATAGCTTTTAAAAATAAATCAATAACAAAATCAAGTTTACTTGTCTACGTCATGTAACCGGTAACTCATAACTAAAAAGAGACATTATGAAGAAAGTTTTAAAATTTACGATGCTTATTATTGGAGCAGTTCTGGTCATTTGGACATTTTGGTTTTTGTATCAAAAATCACGTCCTAAAGTAAAAAAATATGTCATTGAAAATGTCACCGTAGGCAGTGTTGATAAAAAGACAGTTGCAACAGGAAAAGTAGATCCAAGAAACGAGATTTTGATAAAACCGCAAATGTCGGGCATTATTACGGCCGTATACAAAGAAGCCGGTGATATAGTAAAAGCCGGTGATGTGATAGCAAAAATTAAAGTGATACCGGATATGGTGAGCTTAAATAGTGCTGAATCGAGAGTGTCCAGGGCTCAGATTTCATTTGACCAAAGTAAAAGAAACTATGATCGTGATGGTAAATTGTATGCTGACAAAGTGATTTCGAAAGAGGAATTTGAAAAGACACAGCTTCAGTTTTATAATGATAAAGAAGAACTGCGCACTGCAAAAGATAACCTGAGCCTGACCCGTGATGGTATCAGTACCAATAGTGCTGCAATAAGCAATACCCTTGTTCGGTCAACCATTAATGGTACCATTTTGGATGTACCTGTAAAAGTAGGTAACTCGGTAATTCAATCGAATAATTTCAATGACGGAACCACGATAGCTACCGTTGCCAATATGAGTGATATGCTTTTTGTTGGTAAACTGGACGAAACGGAAGTTGGTAAAATTAAAGTGGGTATGCCTATGGATATTACTATTGGTGCATTACAGGATCAGAAACTTCTGGCAAAACTCGAATATGTTTCTCCTAAAGGGAAAGAGGAAAACGGGGCTATTATGTTTGAGATGAAAGCTGCCGTAAAAGTGCCTAGAGATGTATTTGTTCGTGCAGGTTATAGTGCTAATGCCGAAATTGTGTTTTCAAAATCAGAGAATGTCATCACAATACCAGAAAGCTGTATTGAATTTGGTGGTGATACAGCCTTTGTATATGTCTTGAAAACAAAAGAACCTCAAACGTTTACAAAGAAGCAAATTAAGATCGGTTTGTCGGATGGTGTAAAAATTGAAGTTAAAAGCGGTTTGTCAGTCAGGAATAAAATAAGGGGGATTGAAATACTGGAAAAGAAACCTGAAGCAAAGAAAGAGGATAAGAAGTAATGTGCCAAATAATGAATCAACTTTATCACCCAATTAACTATTCAGCATGAAAACAAAGATATATCTGGTTATGGGAGCGCTGCTGGCAACATTGCTGGTTAATGCACAGAAGCCCTGGACACTTCAACAATGTGTAGATACAGCATTGGCTAATAACAGGAATGTAAAGCAACAAGCTCTGATTAAAAAGAATAAAGAAATAGCCTATGATCAGGCTCGCAAGAACTTATTGCCGAATTTAAATGCCGGCGTAGGTCAGAGTTTCGGATTTGGAAGAGTTGTTGGTAATAATAATACTTATCTGAGTGGAACTGCAACTTCCCAAAGTACCAGTTTTAGTCTCTCAAGTAGTGTGACATTATACAATGGCTTTAAATTAAGGAATAATATTAAAGCAAAAAGAGCCGATATGAATGCTTCGGATGCTGATTTGCTAAAGATTAAAAGTGATATAACCACAAATGTAGCAGCCGGTTTTTTGCAAATACTATTGAATAAAGAATTGCTTCAAATCGCAACTGATCAACTTGAACTAACCAAAACGAAGATAGAACAGCGCAAAGGGCTTGTCGCTGCAGGTAAAATGGCAGAGGGGGAAATGTATGATTTATTGGCGCAGGAATCAAAAGAAGAATTGACAAAGTTACAAGCTCAGAATACCCTGAATCTATCATTGTTGGATCTGGCACAGTTTCTTGAATTAGATCATTTCGAAAATCTCGATATTGCGGCTCCTGATAATTTATCTGAATCTGATTTGAAACTCCTGTCAGCAGATGAAGTTTATGAAAGTGCCCTGACTCATCGCCCTGAAATCAAAGGAGCTGAATCCCGATTAAAAAGTAGTGAGTATAATGTGTTGATATCCAAAGCTGATTATTATCCGTCACTTGCCTTGTCGACCAGTTTTGGAACAAGTTATTATAATGATAATAGTATAAATCCGACTACCGGTCAAAATTATGATTATGGGTCATTGGGAAAGCAGTTTTCAGATAAGATAAATGCAGGAATTAGTCTTAATTTATCAATACCTATTTTTAATAAGTTTGCCATACGCAACAGTGTCCGGTCTGCCCAGCTGGATGTGAAAAGCAGTAAGATAAGTGTAGAAAATGCCAAACTTGAATTAAAAAAGAGTATTCAACAAGCTTATTATAATGCTTTAGGAGCAAAAAGTCGTTGGGATGCAGCCCTGAAATCAGAAATAGCCAGTCGTGAAGCCTATCGGTTCACAAATCAGAAATTTGAAGCCGGAAGAGCAACACTTTATGAATTGTATCAAGCCAAAAGTAACCTGACGCAGGTGCTGTCCGAACAGGCACAGGCTAAATACGAATACTTCTTCAGAATTAAACTTCTGGAATTGCTTAAATAATAAACGTAAAAGGATCTTGATTAAACGAAAGGAATATACAGAGACAGAGTAAAAAAGGATTTAAGTCATATCCTGAAAATAATATCTTCTCCTTCTCTATTCTTTGAAAATAAACAGGCCCGGATGCACAGTAACAATAAAACAAATAACCATGAATGCAGATAATATTAAATCGCAAATGCGAAAAGGTTACCTGGAATATTGCATTCTACTTATTCTAAGGAAAAAACCTGCCTATACTTCAGATATTATTTCCGAACTGAAAGAGGCAAAATTAATTGTAGTGGAAGGAACTTTATACCCATTGCTTACAAGACTGAAAAACGGCGAACTATTGAACTACAAATGGGAAGAATCTACTCAGGGACCACCTCGCAAGTATTATGAAATGACGCCTATGGGTTCAAGTTTCCTGGATGAACTAGAAAATTCATGGAATGAGATCAACAATGTTGTAAAAAAAATAAAAGGAGAAATTTAAAACCAAAACTCGTTATGAAAAAGACATTAACCGTAAATTTGAATAACATCGTTTTTCATATTGATGACGATGCTTATGAAATGCTCCAAACTTATCTTTCCGAGATTGCAGATCATTTTCAATCGGATGAAGAGAGAGTGGAAATAATGAATGATATCGAAGCCAGAATTGCCGAACTTTTCAATGAAAAACTTCAAAAGAATAAAAACGTTGTCAATCTGACCGACGTAGAGGAAATCATAGAAATTATGGGAAAACCCAGTCAATATACAGGCGATGAAGAAGAGCCGGAAATTCCACCAAAACAAGATACAAAACAAGATAAGAAACAACAAAAATCACGTCGTTTCTATCGTGATCCGGAGAATTCGATTCTAGGAGGTATTGCAGGTGGGTTAGCAGCTTATTTTAATCTGGACGTTACTTTGATTCGAATTATACTGGTCATTCTGGTCTTTCTTGGTGTTGGCTTTATTATCCCTATATACATTGTCGTTTGGTTTGTTGCACCTGCTGCAATTACTGCTTCTCAACGTCTGGAAATGCAAGGGGAGGATGTGACGGTTGAAAGTATTAAGACCGAAGTAAACAACGTAAAAAATTATATGGAAAGTGAAAAATTTAAGCAATCTGCTCAAGGGGTAGGAGAAAGAATTTTAGAAATTTCACGTTGGTTTTTTAAAATTTTATTTGGTTTTGTTGGTGCCATCCTCGGAATAGTTGGGATAGTGGTGATTGGTGCTTTAATCCTGGCTCTTTTCTTACTCTTATTTGAACCTGCAGTCCTTAATGGATTTGCTCCTGACATAATTTCTAACTGGTCAGTTATTTCACCGGAAAAAATGGTACTGTTGGTATTTTCGTTGATTTTACTGATAGGCAGCCCAATTTTCTTATTGATTTACTGGGCAACGCATATGGTCTCAGGGCGTCGAAATACTTCGCATACTGCTTCCTGGGTAGTACTTATTCTTTGGCTGGCCGGTTTGTTTATGTTCTATAGTGTTGGAGCAAACACACTATTTCATATTCAGAATCACAATGGGCATCAATTCTCTATAAACTGGAATGATGATGATAAGCCATTTGAAAACGAAACCCGAAAATTAGAAGCTTTTCATGCAGTTGATATTTCCGGAAACTTTGAATTAACGTTGAAAAAGGACTCTGTTCAGGAAATCACGGTTGCTTCTCCGAATTATTTTTTATCTAAAGTTATTACAAAGGTTGAAAATGGAGTATTGTATATTTATTCGGATGGAATCTATTTGAATAGGGCAATTAAAGTCACAGTTTCTTATGATTCGATTAAAAGTTTAGTGGCTAAAGGTGCTTGTAAAATTAATGCAGATAATCAATTGGAAGTCTCTGATTTTTCACTGGAACTTCTTGGTGCCAGTGAAGCGGATTTAGATATGAAAGTCGCAGGGCAAATCAATTTAGATGCAAAAGGAGCTTCCCGGGTTGAATTAAAAGGTACGTGCAAAACATTGAAATTATCAGGTTTTGGAGCAAGCAAGATAGATGCCGATAAACTGATAGCAAACAATGCAGATATACATGTTAGTGGTGCAACACATGCCCAGGTTTATGCTTCTGAGAATTTTAATGCCGAAGCTTATGGAGCAAGTGAAATAGACTGTCAAGGTCATCCCAAAAATGTAAAGAAATCAGATAATATAAGTTCCAGAATCCATGTGGAATAAAAGGGAATAGACGCTTTTATAAAACTGTTGGTTTGGAATAGAAAACCCTCTTTGTCTTTTGATAAAGAGGGTTTTTCTATGTGGTTATATATTCCTGTGGTAATTATACATGTGCCAGGGCATTTATACCCGAATGATCTTTTTGTATTGAATGTAGTTTAAATTAATTTAATGTATGTATATATATAATAATAATGCATAAAACAAAGTTTAGATATTTAATTTTAATATCTTGTAAATGAACAAAATGCTATTTTATCTAAAAAAAATACTACATGTAATTAATAGATAATTTATTAACGTATTCTTTTGTTTTATTTTCAGCTCTTCATTATTCGAATGTTGCAATTAATTGCCAAAACAAGTTCTTTAAATTAATCAACGAAATGAATTTGATTCCTTGAAATTGTGCATGATAAATTACTGTCTATTTTATAGTTGTAGTAATATATACTACAATTTGTAATTGAGCAAAGCAATTAGAAATGATTATATTTGAATCGTGATATCAAGAACTAGGTTTAATTTATAGAGTTAACAGCTTTTCTGGTTATTGTATATTTTTATTTTAAGGATTCCCTATGATTAATGAATGCCGGGAAAGCTGTTTTTGTATTTATTAAATGGTTTGTATAAATGGCTTGTGTATTTTCACACCAAGAAACGGAATGAACGATTGGACTATTTAGCAACTCACTTTTCTTTACAAATTAAATTAGAAAATATGATTTCATCTTACAATCAGATTTCTCATTTTTATTAATAGTTCGAATAAATAAAGATGAGCTTCTGACATTTTAGTATTTTATGAAATTTAGAAGGTTACTTTTCTTTCTATTGATTACCAATTCTATTTACGGGCAATCATTTTGGTCTTACAAAGAAAGACCAGTTGTGCCAATGTCAAATTCAAACTCACAAATTTCAGATTCAATTTTTTCTTCGAATCTTTCAATAAGTAAGTCTTTTTCCAAAATATCTTCTGCTTTAAAGGCTTCATCAATAGTAAGTGGTTGCATCGATAATATAGATTTTGAATTTGGTAATTTTACTAATTGGAAATGCTATAAAGGAACTGCTAATACAAATGGAACAAACTATGTTATCTGGAATCCTACAACACCGGTAACTCCAATCGCAAACAGGCATCAACTTATTTCAGCTGCGTCATTGCCATTAAATGATTTTTATGGTGGATTTCCCCGACTTTGTCCGGTAGGTGGAAATTATTCCCTTCAATTGGGGAATAATAGTACCGGTGGTGAGGCCGAAAGAGTTACATGTACATTTACCATTCCTGCTGATCAGAATAATTTTCAACTTGAATATTATTATGCGGTTGTATTTCAGGATCCTAGCCATTTATTTGATCAACAACCCCGATTTAAAGCTAAAGTTTATGATGCAAACAATAGCTCAAATGTGATCTCTTGTGCCAGTTATGATTTTACTGCTGCATCAGGTTTGCCCGGTTTTCAAAACTCCAAAATTGATCCTTTAGTTTGGTTTAAACCCTGGACTGCTGTCACCATTAATCTCTCCGGTTATGCCGGACATACTGTAATCCTCGAGTTTACAACTGAAGATTGTACAAGAGGAAAACATTTTGGATATGCCTATATTGATGTTAATTCAAATTGTATTTCTCTTATTAATAGTAATGTTTATTGTGAACATACACCAGCCTTAACACTGAAAGCTCCTTCCGGTTATGAAACATATAATTGGTATAATAGTACTTTTACTAAATTGCTGGGAACCGGTCAGACCATAACCTTATCGCCACCTCCGACAAGTAGCACTACCATTAATGTTGATCTGATTCCATATTCAGGTTTCGGCTGTCGTGATACTGCTTATACTCTGCTGACTGTTAATCCAGCACCAATTGTATCTTTTCAATCAGACACACTAACTTGTCTTGGTAAACCGATAAGTTTTATAAATAATTCAACTATTCTTGATAATTCTTCTTTAACTTACCTTTGGAATTTTGGAGATAATACAACTTCAACAAATGCCAATAATACAAAAATCTATAATTCAACAGGAACTTATAAGGTGAAATTAATAGCCACTTCTGTTAATGGTTGTACTGATTCAATTACTAAAAATGTTTCAGTTGGTGCCTTAGCTGTAATTAATCCCATTTTTGGGAATAAAAATATTTGTATAGGGCAGTCACAAATATTAAAGAGTACGACAGTAGGAGGTGTTTGGAAAAGTATAAAACCTTCCATTGCTAGTATTTCAAATACCGGAGTAATCTCAGCGATTTCTGTTGGCACTGATACAATTCGTTATATTGTTTCCAATTTTTATGGCTGTATTGATTCTGTTTCTTTTGCTTTGAATGTAATCGCGAATACTTCTTCTACTACCAATGCTGCCATTTGTCCGGGTGATAGCTATTTGTTTAATGGAACTTCTTATTCAACAGTCGGAATGTACACTGCTCATTTACTTAATGCTGCGGGTTGTGACAGTACTGCTATCTTGAACTTAAGCATAAAACTTCCGACCACTTCAACAACCAATGCTGCGATTTGTACCGGCGATACGTATGTCTATAATGGTACTTCTTACTCAACAGCCGGAACGTACATTGCCCATTTAACTAATGCAGCGGGTTGTGATAGCATTGCCACTTTGAATTTAAGCATAAAGCTTTCTACTACTTCAACTACTAATGCTGCCATTTGTTCGGGAGATATGTATGTCTTTAATGGTACTTCTTATAGTGCTGCCGGAACGTATACTGCTCATTTAACCAATGCCGTTGGTTGTGATAGTATTGTCACTTTGAATTTAAGTGTTAAACTTCCAACTACTTCGACCACCAATGTTGCAGTTTGTTCAGGCGATGCTTATATCTTTAACGGAGCTTCTTACAATGCAGCCGGAACGTACACTGCTCATTTAACCAATGCCGTTGGTTGTGATAGTATTGTCACTTTGAATTTAAGTGTTAAACTTCCAACTACTTTGACCACCAATGTTGCAGTTTGTTCAGGCGATGCTTATATCTTTAACGGAGCTTCTTACAATGCAGCCGGAACGTACACTGCTCATTTACTTAATGCAGTGGGTTGTGACAGCATTGCCACTTTGAATTTAAGCATAAAGCTTCCTTCTACTTCAACTACTAATGCTGCCATTTGTACAGGCGATACGTATGTCTTTAATGGTACTTCTTATGCTGTTGCCGGAACGTACATAGCTCATTTGAGTAATGCCGAGAATTGTGATAGTATTGCTACTTTGAACTTAAGCATAAAGCTTCCTACCACTTCAACAACCAATGCTGCGATTTGTACAGGCGATACGTATGTCTTTAATGGTACTTCTTATAGCGTTGCCGGAACGTTCATAACTCATTTGATAAATATAGCAGGATGTGATAGTACTGCTATCTTGAACTTAAGCGTTAAACTTTCTACCACTTCAACGACCAATGTTGCTGTTTGTCCAGGCGATACATATGTCTTTAATGGTACTTCTTATACTGTTTCCGGAACGTATACTGCTCATTTACTCAATGCTGCGGGCTGTGATAGCATTGCTACGTTGAACTTAAGCGTTAAACTGCCTACCACTTCAACGGTCAATGCAGCCATTTGCCAGGGAGCTACGTATGTCTTTAATGGAAGTTCTTATTCTGTTGCCGGAACTTACACAGCTCATTTGAGTAATGCCGTGGGTTGTGATAGTACTGCCACCTTGAATTTAAGCATAAAGCTTCCTAGTACTTCAACGACCAATGCAGCCATTTGTCCGGGTGATACGTATTTGTTTAATGGAACTTCTTACTCA
>Ga0302162_10000342_pt1 | contig 13229 bp, 9 predicted proteins | sample I_Fen_E2_2_FD_193501 | JGI IMG/M metagenome (GOLD analysis project Ga0302162, IMG submission 193501) | Peat permafrost microbial communities from Stordalen Mire near Abisko, Sweden - I_Fen_E2_2 | ecosystem: Environmental > Terrestrial > Soil > Wetlands > Permafrost | place: Sweden: Abisko...
TATAACCCGGATTCGCTTTGGGGTAGGCCTCCCGATAATAATTGTAAACTCCTGTATAATATTGTAAATCAGTACAAACATTGGTAAAATCGAAAGCATGTCTCACTTTGCCATAGGTACCTGCTGCAAGAGGAATCACATTTGACGTAAGTTTATTCTCATTATAATACTGTAAAAGCATTCCCCTTGCACACAGGTTAGTCAGTAAATATTCCGCCTCATAAGCCGGAACTTTATTTTTACTCGATAACCGGATACATTGGCGCAAATCCTCTTCAAATGGGATATGGGCGGAAGCTGTACTAAGCAGCGGGTAATTTTCCCAGTAAGCTTGCATTCCTTTGAGAAGAAGTAAAACAGGATGATTTGGGTATGCTTTCTTTATCTTCTGGTAAATTTCCTGGGCATTCGTAAACTGCATGTTATAAATGCAATCAATATCCTTTTTGATTAGGTTCAACGTAGCCGAATCTTGAAACAGCTGTGCATTTGTTGTACTTGCACCAAGGAATATTGGCAATAAGATGCATATCGTTAATGCTCTAATTCTTTTTTGTACTATGAATGTATTCGATGACATCATTTATTATTTTAAATTATTCAACAGGTAAATCAGAAATTGAGATATTAATTTTTCGCTTAACTTCCATTGTTTATTCACATGTATTTCTAATGAATTTGCTCTAAAATCTTTCATAAACGATGCGTTGGTTGTTGCTTACGATTCATCTACTCTAAGTGCATTAATATATAATTATTCAAATCCGTCTTCTCTTGTATGACTTGTCCTAAGCTCTCGTATTTTACATCAAAAACATGAGTAATATGTTTTCTCTAAACTCTGCCATTAATTCACTTAGATCAACTGGCTTAGTATTTAGATCTTTAGCATCATGTGCTTTATATATTATTTTTGATTCAATTACCCCCGGATTTTTAGAAATAACCTGATTCTCTATCATTTGAATATCTGATGGTTGCATTTTCTTTTCCATTTTCATTTTTTCCATTTTAGCATTGAAAGTCAATTAAAGATATTTTTTTCGGTCAATTCTCCCTTCACTATTTTGAGCCGATGGTGTTGGACGGGAATCTTTGAAGGCGTACGTGCATAGGCAGTAACGCTATGTCCTTTATCTAACATTTTCTGGAAAACCAAAAGCCCGGTTTTTCCGATTCCGCCAAAAATTGTGATGTCCATTTTTTTTATAATTAAATTGTTGTCCGATTTTCCTGATCATTCTATATCATTAAAGATATGATTGATATAAGGCCACTGTAACTTTATAACTTCTTTAGTAATAGAGATCCACTGGAGTAACCTCCTCCAAAAACAGAAATGGCAATTGTATCGCCTGCTTTAAATCTTTCCCAATTCTGGGACAAAACGATTGGAGTACTTGCCGAACCGGTATTTCCATATTGTTCCATATTGGTCAGTGCACGAACCGGATCTAACTTCAATCTTTTTGCCACGTAATCTATGATTCTCGAATTGGCTTGATGGGGAATAAAATAGCTTAGTTGATCGATCGAAAGACCGTTTTTGGCTAAAATCTGTTCAGTTTCCCGGATCATATAGGTACAGGCATATTGAAATACATCTTTTCCGAAAGGCATCTGTAATCCTCCCTGACCGGGCCTTAAATAAATAGCCTCCATACTTTTCCCAATATGTCCTAAACCGGTGGTGTTTACATCCAGAACTTCGAAATCTTTGTCGGAATATTTTTCATTACTGATAAATATTGCTGCGGCTCCGTCGCCCCATAAAAAATTTGATTTTTTATCCGTTTCATCATTGTATGCGCTGTTATTTTCAGAAATAACTACTAATGCTTTACTCGCTTTGCTATTGGCAAAATAACAGTCAACAATTTCCATCGCATTTACAAAGGAAGAACAAGCCGAATCTACAGTAAAGCATTTTGAATTTGTGATATTAAACTCTTTTTGAACGGCATGAGCTACCGTACCGATGGTATCGAAAGGTGTATATGTTCCACCGATTATTAAGTCTATTTCATTTATAGGAAATGGCAAATTATTATAAGCCTTCTTCACAGCTTCAATTGCCATTGTATTGCTGTTTTCATCGGGGCGAATGCGCCTTCTTTGTTTAATGCCGCTTTTTGAAATAATATCCTCATTGGAAATTCCATAATTTTCTGTATAATATGAATTTGGAACAATAATTTCAGGAGTATAATGGGTTATGTAGTTTATTATCATAAAGTATTTTGTTGTTAAATGTAATTTTTTAATAAGTTGAATCAGTATCATTCCCTTAACAATGATATCTGTATAAGTAATAATATTTAATGATCTGTTTTTGAAAGCAAAATTCAGATAAACAGTCTTGTAACTACGTATAAATATTTGATTTATATATTTTTTTAAAAAAGTGTCTTATCCAGAAACTCAACGAACATATTTTTTTTTGTTAGATCAGAACTATTTTGTTTGTAGTTAGTTTAATTACTTTATACATTCAGGCGACTCTTGATCTTTTAGACTAATTACGTATTTTGGTCGAAAAAGGACTAAATAAAAAACATCCCGGAGAATGTTTTTGATAAATGAAGAATCCAAAATCCAGATAAATAGTCTTGAAACTACCTGCTATCTTAAACCAAAATGCAGAAGACTAACAACTGCCTAGTACAGATTACCGACTTGCAACTACCTCTGTTTTTCTATTCCCTTGAATAAAATGTTTATCATTACGTCAATCTTGTCTTCCTGAATATATGAATATAATTCTTTTTCATCAAAAGCCAGATTAATAGCTATGGTTCGCAAGCCTGTAATAATGACGTAAACTGTCAGATCTATGTTGTCATTTACATCAGCAGTAAATTCATTATTTTTAATTCCAAGAGACAAAATTTCTTTAACTACTTGCTTTTCTCTTGTATTAAATTCTTTGATAGAGTTATTAATAGCTTTCTGACATAATGGTCCGGCATTAGTATTAATCAGCTCATCCCTCATCACTTCGTAGAGATTTATTTTACTTCGTATTATTTGAAATGAATTTTTAAAATAAACACGCAACTTCATTCCTGCTGAAGTTTCCTTTTTGGTAGCTTCCAATACTGCACTTACTGCCTCATTGGCTTCTTTGAGTAATACCGCTTCGAAAATCTCATCTTTACTTTTGTAGTAATAGTATAAAGTACTTTTGCCACGACCTGATGCCTTGGCAATATCTTCCATGGTGGTTTTAGCAAAGCCATATTTCTGAAATAATCTTTGAGCCGTGCTAATAACTTCTTCTCGTATTAACTCTTCCTTTGTTTGCATGTGTTTGATATTTTCGACCAAAATCGTTTTTCGGTCCAAAAGTATAACTATTTTCGGAGAAAACTTGTTTTATAACATGAAATTAATATATTTTAAAGTATTGGTGAAGCTGTAAATTATTTATTTAGTCTTTTGAAATGAATGAAAATAGGCATAATCACCATAGAATCAAATAATAATTTGAAAAAACAGGTTGAAATAAAAAATAGCTGTCCGAGAATATCGAACAGCTATTTTATTAAGACATATGAGTGTTGAAGCTCGTATGTTCTGATTGAATTATAATTTAGGGCCGGCAGTAACTAAGGTCTTGCCTACTGCATTTCCTGTAAACTTAGCGAAGTTTTTGGTAAAACGGGCAGCAAGATCTTTGGCTTTCTCATCCCATTGCGAAACCGCGGTGTATGTGTCACGAGGATCCAGAATGTTGGGATCAACACCATGTAAGGAAGTCGGAACTACGAAATCAAAATAAGGAATTGTTTTTGTAGTTACTTTGTCGATCGAACCATCAAGGATAGCATCGATGATGCCGCGCGTGTCTTTAATAGAAATACGTTTCCCGGTTCCGTTCCATCCGGTATTTACCAGATAAGCTGTTGAGCCCGAAGCTTTCATTTTCTTTACTAATTCTTCACCATACTTTGTCGGGTGCAATGATAAGAATGCCGCACCAAAACATGCAGAGAAGGTAGGAGTGGGTTCTGTAATGCCACGTTCTGTTCCGGCTAATTTTGCCGTAAAGCCTGATAAGAAATAATATTGTGTTTGTTCAGGAGTCAGAATTGATACCGGAGGTAATACTCCAAATGCATCGGCCGACAAGAAAATTACTTTTTTAGCAGGTCCGCCTTTTGATATTGGTTTTACAATATTTTCAATGTGATAGATAGGATAAGAAACGCGTGTGTTTTCGGTAACCGATTTATCCGAGAAATCAATGGTACCGTCTTTAGCAACCGTTACGTTTTCAAGCAATGCATCACGCTTAATAGCATTGTATATATCCGGTTCAGATTCTTTGCTCAGGTCGATTACTTTAGCATAGCAACCGCCTTCGAAGTTGAATACGCCTTCATCGTCCCAACCGTGTTCGTCATCACCAATCAGCAATCGCTTTGGATCGGTTGATAATGTGGTTTTTCCGGTTCCGGATAAACCAAAAAATATAGCGGTTTCTTTCCCTTCTTTGTTTGTATTGGCTGAACAATGCATGGAAGCCATGCCTCTTAATGGTAATAGATAGTTCATATAGGAGAACATGCCTTTTTTCATTTCACCACCATACCAGGTATTCAGGATAACCTGAATTTTCTCAGTCAGATTGAAAACAACTGCTGTTTCGGAGTTTAAGCCTAACTCTTTGTAGTTGTCCACCTTCGTTTTCGAAGCGGTCAGCACTACAAAATCAGGTTCGCCATAACCGGCTAATTCGGCAGCAGTAGGACGAATGAACATATTGGCTACAAAGTGAGCTTGCCAGGCAACTTCCACAATGAAGCGAACTTTAATGCGACTGTTTTTATTGGCTCCGCAGAAGGTGTCAACAACGAACAGCTTTTTGCCGGAAAGTTCTTTAGTTGCAATACTTTTTAATACTTTCCAGCTTTCCTCAGAAAGAGGTTTATTATCATTCTTATATTCATCCGAAGTCCACCAAATTGTTTTTCTGGTGGTTTCATCCTCAACAAAAAATTTGTCTTTGGGTGAACGTCCGGTGTAAACACCAGTCATTACATTTATTGCACCCAGTTCTGTTACTTGCCCTTTTTCAAAGCCCTGTAAAGTTGTTTTTGTCTCTTCTGCGAACAAAAGATCGTAAGACGGATTGTGCACGATTTCGGTAGGTCCCGAAATACCATACTTGCTTAAATCTAATTTTGCCATTGTTTGTGAATTAAGTGATTTTTTATTGAATTAAGTGATCTATGTTACCTGTTGTATCTTTCTTATTAAGTTGTTATTAACCAAACAAAAGTACGATTTTTTTTGAAAGAATGGGCTGAATTAAAGAAAATTCTCTTTAATCGGATCTATTTTTTCTTTTTTATATGATAAATGTGTGATTTCAGCAGTCCGAAATCAAATAAATTGATATTTATACGAATATTTGCTCAAAAATTTCTTCTGCCTCTATCAATGATTTACTAATTCGTATAAATTTTTGATGATTAGAAAGTAGTTGTTCTCCTATATACTTTATTGTGGAATAAAAATGCGTTATCTCAGTGAGCTGAAAGACCTAATTATCCACCATCTTGACCTATTTCGCAAGAATTGTTGTGTATTTTTGTAATGTCAAATTGGATTTTGTTTTTGCTGTAAAAATACTGCTAAATAAAACGTCATAATACAATTAATATTTCATTGTAAATCAATATGCTAAGAAAAATTATATTGCTTATTTGTCTGTGTCTGATCTGGGCAGGATTACGTTCGCAAACAAAATTAGTTCCGGTTTCCGAAGGCTGGGCAGGTAATTCAATTAATGCCGTTGTTTTTCGTAAAAACTCTTTGGTAACCTACAAAAATACCCAGTTTATCGGGTTTTATGATCCGGATGGAAAATTGGTTTTGGGAAAGCGGAAACTGGGTTCGAATAAATGGGAATTACAGAAGACCGCTTTCGGAGGGAATGTGCATGATGCTCATAATTCAATCAGCATTATGGTGGATGGAGACGGTTACCTGCATGTGGCCTGGGATCACCATGGCAATGCATTGAATTATGTTCGCTCGGTGTCGCCGCTCTCGTTGCGATTGACCGATAAAATTCCGATGACAGGCATAGAAGAAACCAATGTGACTTATCCCGAGTTTTATAAAATGCCTGATGGCGATTTACTTTTTCTGTATCGGGATGGTCGGTCGGGGAAAGGGAATATGGTGATAAACCGATATGCCTTAAAAACGAAAAAATGGTCGCAGCTATCTTCAAATCTGATAGACGGTGAAGGAAAGCAAAATGCCTATTGTCAGACTTGTGTTGATGAGCGTGGAACGATACACATTTCCTGGGTATGGCGTTCTTCTCCTGACGTAGCCAGCAATCATGATATGTGTTATGCCCGCTCAATGGATGGTGGACTGACCTGGGAGAAATCAACCGGAGAAAAGTATGTTTTGCCTATCAATGGTTCTACGGCTGAATATGTTTGTCGCATTCCTCAAAACAGTGAGTTGATTAATCAGACCTCCATGACTACCGATGAAGCCGGAAATCCGTTTATTGCTTCGTACTGGCGCGATGTGGATTCTGATATTCCCCAATATCATTTAATATATAATATAGATAACGCTTGGAAAGAACTTACTATGGGATTCAGAAAAACTTCGTTTTCGCTTAGCGGCATGGGAACGAAACGGATTCCAATTTCGCGTCCGCAAATTCTTATAAAAGGAAAAGGAGCGGACGTTTCAGCCCGATTGATATTCCGCGACAGTGAGCGGGGAGAGAAGGTTTCGATGGCTGTATGTAACCATATTGCTGAAAACAACTGGAGAATAACTGATCTGACTACTTCGGGAGTGGGAGCGTGGGAACCTTCGTTTGACACCGAGCTGTGGAAACAGAAGAAGCAGTTGCATATTTTTGTTCAGCAGGTAGAACAGGTCGATGCCGAAGGCATTGCTAAGTCAAATGGGCAGATGGTTTTTGTTCTGGAAACAAAGTAATTATGTATAAATCAGGTAATCATTTTCAACAAATATATTTTTATTATGAAATCAAATCTTTTTAGAACCTGTTGTTTACTGTTGTTTGTAATTTTTTCAGGCATGCAGGCTTCCGCAAAGTCTAAGCAACCGGAGATGTCCGATCGGGAATATTGGGCGAATTCCTGTTATGCTATGGCAAAGCCGGTTTTGCAGGCAATGAGCAAAGGTGAATTACATAAAACCATGCCCCTGGAGGTAAGTCCGATATGGGATGGCAGAAGTAAGGAAGTCAGTCATATGGAAGCTTTCGGAAGACTTATGATGGGGTTGGCACCCTGGCTTTCGTTACCCGATGATGCCACTCCGGAAGGAGCGCAACGAAAACAATTGCGTGAATGGGCATTAAAAAGTTATGCGAATGCTGTTAATCCACAGAGTGCAGATTATCTGCTTTGGGATAAGGAAGGGCAGGCATTGGTAGATGGAGCTTTTATAGCCAGTAGTTTTATCCGGTCGCCGAAACAGCTTTGGGATCCGTTGGACTCTATCACCAAGCAACGCTATATTGAAAGGTTTAAGGCATTCAGAAACTTTAATCCTCCGTATACAAACTGGCTTTTGTTTTCGGCTACTATTGAAACATTCCTGTTATCTGTCCACGAAGCTTATGATCCTTTTCGGATAGATATAGCGTTGAAAAAAATAAATGAGTGGTATGTAGGCGATGGTTGGTATTCGGATGGGCCCAGTTTTGCCTTTGATTATTATAGCAGTTATGTAATTCAACCCATGACTTATGAGATTCTGGAAGTACTTCAGGCTCATAAAGCCTCAATCTCGAATCCTCGTTTGTCTGAATTGGTGAAAACACGTATGCAGCGATTCGGAGAAATTCTGGAACGCCTTATTTCTCCCGAAGGCAGCTTTCCTGCATTTGGCAGAAGTATGACTTATCGCATGGCTTCGTTTCAACCTCTGGCATTGCTTGCATGGAAAGGTATTTTGCCCGAAACTCTTTCGGAAGGACAGGTTCGTGCCGGACTGACTGCCACCATAAAGCGTATGTTTGGAGTGGAGGGCAATTATAATAAAGAAGGTTTTCTTCAGCTTGGCTTTGCGGGACATCAGCCTGAGATAGCCGATCGGTATACTGATACAGGAAGTTTGTATATGACGAGCGTTATCTTTTTACCATTAGGCCTACCTGCCAATCATTCATTCTGGACAGCTCCGGCGCAAGACTGGACGGCCAAAAAAGCCTGGAGTGGAAAACCATTTCCACGGGATCATGCAAGTAAATAATATAGCATCATTGTTGTTCGGTAAAAAACAGTAGATTCTTCGCTGCGCTCAGAACGACAGATTATTACATTCTCTTTGTTAGGAATGGGTAGGTTGGCGGCAAAGCCGCCAACCTACCCATTCCTAAACATAAAACATTGATTGTCATCTCGAACGAAGTGAGAATTGAAAATCGGGGTTAGCCAAATCTCTCACAAAAACGTCATATATAAAGTTTACCGGCAATATTGATATAGCACATATCTTTAGACCTAAAATGATTTTGTTAATCCGGTCTGTTTCTCTGTTCGGTTTACATTATAGCCCGCACATAAATACATTATGTACCGGATTCCAATCAGCGGGATATGTTTTACATCGGTTTAATGTGTATTTTTGTGGGTTGAAAAAACACCTGAATGATTCCGCATTTAATAACGACAAGAAATAGTTCTAATTTAAACAATTTGATAAACTTATGAGAAAGCACATTTCGTTTTTCATTCTTATGATCTGTACAAGCTCTTTATGGGCGGTGCAAAAGATAGATAATCGTGTCCAGTCTTTTAATCAGGATTGGAGATTTACGCTGGCCGACAGTACGCTGAATGCTTCTACTCCGGCTTTTGATGACAGTCGGTGGCGGAAACTCAGTGTACCTCACGACTGGAGCATTGAAGCTGACTTTTCAGACAAAAATCCTGCTAGTCCCGGCGGTGGCGCTTTACCCGGCGGACTGGGTTGGTATCGTAAAACCTTTACGGTAGATAAAAAGAGTAAAGACAAGCGGATTTTTATCGATTTTGACGGAGTATATCGCAACAGCGAAGTGTGGATCAACGGAACGTCGCTGGGCAAGCGACCTAACGGTTATATTTCGTTCCGCTATGATCTGACTCCGTACATAAAATTCGGAGAGAACAATGTGATTGCCGTAAAAGTGGATAACTCCAAACAACCGAATTCCCGTTGGTATTCGGGTTCCGGATTTTTTCGGAATGTATGGTTAACTACTACCAATCCTGTTCATGTGGATTTGTGGGGAACCTATGTTACCACTCCTAAAATTAATGCCGACAGTGCAGAAGTAGCTATACAGACAACAGTACGGAACGATGAGAAACGTGTGAAGAGCGTAAAGGTAGAACAACTGCTGTATGATGCGCAGGGAACTCTGGTAAACAAAGTAGATGGACCCATGTATGTGGGTGCAGGAACAACTCATCAGTATTTACAACAAATCTCGGTCAAAAAACCGATATTGTGGAGCATCGAGAATCCGTATTTATATAAGTTAGTTACCCGTACTTATGTTTACGGTCGTTTGACCGATGAGTATACTACCAATGTGGGTATCCGGTCGTTTGTTTTTGATGTAAAAAAAGGATTTATTCTGAATGGAAAGTCTGTCAAGATAAACGGCGTGTGCAACCATCACGATTTAGGTGCATTGGGTGCTGCGGTGAATACACGCGCCATCGAACGTCAGTTGCAAATCCTGAAAGAGATGGGTTGTAACGGCATTCGTACTTCGCATAATCCACCGGCTCCCGAGCTGCTTGACCTGTGCGATAAAATGGGCTTTATTGTGATGGACGAATCTTTTGATATGTGGTTGAAAAAGAAAACGACTTACGACTATTCCTCCGATTTTCCTGAATGGCACCAACGCGATTTGACCGATATGATCGTACGCGACCGCAATCACCCTTCTATTTTTATATGGAGCATCGGAAACGAGGTGGGAGAGCAGTGGGGCGAAGCTAAAACCGAAGATATGGATCTACAGCAAGCCAATATTCAGCTGAATAAAAAGAAAGAGGTAAGTGCCGCCGAAATAAGACAGGGCAGCATGGGTAAAAATGCCTTGCTCACCAAACACCTGGTGGATATAACGCACAGTGTTGACCCAACCCGCCCCGTTTCGGCAGCTTGTAATGGTACCGATGATACGAATCCGCTGTTTATGTCGGAAGCGCTGGATCTGATCGGGTTTAATTACCACGAAAATGAGTATGCAGATATCACCAAACGCCATCCGACCAAAGGTTTTTTTAGTTCCGAATCGGTTTCGTCGCTTCAGTCGCGCGGTTTTTACCTGATGCCTTCGGATAGTGTGAATATCTGGCCCGAACGCTGGGATAAACCTTTCTTCAATCCGTTACAAAAATGCTCGGCTTATGACAACAGCCGTGCTCCGTGGGGATCGACCCATGAAACAACCTGGAAAATTGTAAAAAAATACAATCATATAGCCGGACAATATATCTGGACCGGTTTTGATTATCTGGGTGAGCCCACTCCTTACTGGTGGCCGTCGCGTAGTTCGTTTTTTGGTATTATCGATTTGGCGGGTTTCCCCAAAGACGTATATTATATGTACCAAAGCGAATGGACCAGCAAAGATGTGTTGCATATCTACCCGCACTGGAACTGGAAAGCCGGACAAACCGTCGACATTTGGGCATATTATAACAATGCCGACGAAGTGGAACTGTACCTGAACGGACAATCGTTGGGAAAACGCAGCAAAACGGGCGACGATCTGCACGTGATGTGGCGTGTGCCTTATGCTCCCGGAACGCTCAAAGCCGTTTCGCGTAAAAACGGGAAAGAAGTGCTGACCCGCGAAATAAAAACTGCCGGTGAACCGGTAACTATCCGCCTGACTGCCGATCGTGCCACCATAACCGCCGATGGAAAAGATCTTTCATTTGTAACGGTTGAACTGCTCGACAAAGAAGGTAATGCTTCGCCGCTGGCCGACCAACTGGTTAAGTTCAGTGTAGAAGGCGAAGGAGCTATCGTGGGAACAGATAACGGCGATCAGAACGATCATGTGTCGCTCAAAAAGCCCGAACGTCATTTGTTTTACGGCAAATGTCTGGCCATTGTTCAAACCAACGGCAAAGCCGGAAACATTACGTTGAAAGCTGTGGTGGATGGATTGCCTGCCCAACAAATTGTGATTACAAGCAAGTAAATGCGCAAATACGGAGTGCGATTTACAGTCGCACTCCAAATAAACCGGAGAGAACGAATTTCCTAACCGGACGCCGCTATAAGTGGGCTGTCGGATATGCACAGCAATAAGCCGGGAGAACGGATTTCTAAATCCGTTTACACAAACTATTCGGGGCGCGACTTACAGTTGCACTCCGAATAAAGCGGGGAGAACGAATTTCCTAACCAAACGCCGCTATAAGTGGGCTGTTGGATATGCACAGCAATAAGCCGGGAGAACGGATTTCCAAATCCGTTTATATAAACTATTCGGGGCACGACTTGGAGTTGCACTCCGAATAAAGCGCGCTGAGGGATAAGCACACAGAATACGCAGAACATACGGATTGTCGCTGATGATTACTCTCCGAATACAACAAACTCCCCTTGCACCGATTAGTGCAAGGGGAGTTGTTGCATAAAAAAAAATCAAACACCTGAGTTCGGGATAAGCTCTGGCTCATTCCCTACCTATATAATTGAATATTAAGGTGCGCTGCACCTAATGAAGATAAAATAATGCTAAATGCTACAAATATTCCGGGACTCTGTCCCTCAAAAGGTGCAGATGAGACATTCCGACTTGCGGAAGCACCTAACTATTTGTAGAAATTAGTCAGACATATAAACCATAGGTGCAGCGCACCGACATATTGTATTTTTTATCAGTCTGAGAAACAAGATATATTATTAAGTTGCACTGTTGTCCGGTAAAAACAGTAGATTCTTCACTTCGTTAAGAATGACAGATTATTGCATTCTCTTTGTAGGGGAAGGGGTCGGTTGGCGGCGAAGCCGCAAACCGACCCCTTCCCAAAGTAAAACATTGATTGTCATTCAGAGCGAAGCGAAGAATCTTTCCCAGAGTTTTATCTATAAAAGTTTACCGGACAATACTGATTAAGTTGACCCTATTTACCCATTAAGTTTTTATACCGAACTCAGGTTTCTAAATAAAACCCATCGCCATGCCCCAAAACATTGCTCTTACGCCTCTGTTTTTAGTCACAAAATAGATTGTCTTAAAAATAATGCGATGCTCTTTTGCAAGACCCACAACCATAGTATCTTGAAAAATGCCTTGTCTCAATTTTTTTTGCTTGTTTTTTTTGATAATTCGGATAATTCTTTTAATTTAGCGCAGTAAAATAACATTGTTTGTGATCTTTATAGTCTGACAAGTTTTGTTTGGTGGTAGAAACCTACCCCGGAGCTCTCAGACTTTTATTTATATAAAAAAATCGCCTATACTTAAAGTCTAATTAATTGCTAGCCGCTATGAATCCAGAAGCCGGTATTCCCATAGAACAATTTCATTCAATTGTTACTTTCATTTGGGGTCTGGTATGCCTGTTGATGGGCATAACCCTGATGGCTTTTCATATGCCCGAGAGTGAAACGGTAAAAACCTATCGGATATCGGTGCGCATCTTATCTGTCAATTACCTGATTCTGTCTCTCTTTGTGTTTTGCCTGGTGTTTCTGGATCTCCGTAACTGCCCCGATGATGTTTTCCCGTTCACCATACTTCTTATCAGCACTTCGCAGGAGCTGATTCTGGCTTATGTTTTGATTTCTTTATACGTTCCCAGAAATTTTGTCCGAAAAAACTTTCTCTATTATAACATCATTCCTTTATCCATCCTGATCATTCTCTATGGGATGTGCGTTTTATTGTTTGGCGATCCGGTTTGTGACTCCATACCCCATTTTTTTTCGCTCCTGTTGCGGCCCACTGTGCTTATCCGGTTTTTACTCCTGTTGTTTAATATATACCAAATCGTGTTCTACAGCGTGTTGTTGCAAAAACTGTCGGCACGTTATACCAGATGTTTGGAACGCTATTATTCCGACACCATCCATCTGAAACCCCAATGGGTAAAAAAGACTTTCTGTTTTGCCGTCTTCGCGGGTATTTCGTCCATGATTCCCCACTTGTTTAAAGATTATGTGCCGGATATTATTTTTATGGTGGTTTTCTC
>Ga0302162_10000343_pt1 | contig 13197 bp, 11 predicted proteins | sample I_Fen_E2_2_FD_193501 | JGI IMG/M metagenome (GOLD analysis project Ga0302162, IMG submission 193501) | Peat permafrost microbial communities from Stordalen Mire near Abisko, Sweden - I_Fen_E2_2 | ecosystem: Environmental > Terrestrial > Soil > Wetlands > Permafrost | place: Sweden: Abisko...
AAATGCGGTATTTACCCGTAGCAAACTGGTACAACAGTTGAATCACGAAGGTTCAAAGATGCGTGAAAAGAAAAAGGCAGAAAAACCGGTTACACCAATTGTAACGGTAAAGCCACCGGTTGTTGAACCTGTTGTTGAAACAAAAGCGCCGGTTACTGAAAGTAATGCAAAAACTGAAGATACGGCAGTTGAAGCAAAGGCAACGGTTACAGAACCATTATCTGAAATACTGGCATCAGTTGCAAAGAAAGCAAAAGCTGAAACAACCGAAAATTAATACAGAAGTATAAGATATAAGGCTGCCACAAAGACACAAAGGCACAAAGGTTCACTAAGTTATTTTATAATATTTAATGTTTAAAACACTAAGATATTATGGATCAAAAAAAGAGTTTTTTGTCACTTACTGAAGAAGAAGAGCTTGTAGGGAAAGCAGTTGTAAATGCAGCTTATACAGTGCATAAAGAATTGGGACCCGGTCTGTTGGAAAAAGTGTATGAAATATGTTTCTGCCATGTTCTATCCAGAAATGGATATTTAGCCCAAAGACAATTAGAAGTACCTATTGTATTTGAAAATATAGTCTTTAATGAAGGTCTACGATTAGACGTAATGGTAAATAAGCTCGTTATTTGTGAGCTAAAAGCACTTGAGACAGTAAACCCTGTATGGGAAGCTCAAATACTGAGTCATTTAAAACTAACAGGGAAACGACTAGGATACCTGATTAATTTTAATGTCCCACTAATAAAAGATGGAATTAAAAGGATTGTTCTTTAAAACAGTGTATAACTTTAAGTCTTTGTGACTTTGTGGCTATAAAAAAAAGAATGTCAACAACAATAAGTAGAATAAAAAGATTTAGGTTTTAAAACTTGGTGTAACTTAGAGTCTTTGTGACTTTGTGGCTATTTTTTAATGAATGAATCTCAAAAATAAATTATCGATTTAAATAATAAACGAATTAAAAGAGTTTATGGCAGAACAAATTATATTTTACATTTTAGCGGCAATTATTGCAATTTTCTCTATCCTGGCAGTTACGTCAAAACGCATCATTCGCTCAGCAACTTATTTATTATTCGTATTATTAGCCACCGCAGGCCTATACCTGTTACTGGGATATAACTACCTTTTTGCTGTACAGATTGCAGTATACGCAGGAGGTGTCATGGTGCTGTTTATTTTTGCGATCCTGCTTACCAATAAACCTGGTGAGAATGTAAAAACAGAATTACCGGTACGACGTGTTGTTGCCGGGATTACGGCTATTGTAGGCCTGGCCTTTTGTGCACACATCATTTACTACAATGTAAACAAAGTGTACAACTATGTTACCCTGAGCGAACTGACCCCACAGCAAATAGGTCACACGATGATGGGAACCGATAAATACCAGTATTTACTACCTTTCGAGACAATCAGTATTTTATTACTGGCATGTATTGTAGGAGCTATTATGATTGCAAGAAAACGATAATTCAGTAAGAAGTAGGTAGTAAGAAGAAGGTAGTAGGTAGTAAAGAGTAGGCAGACTGCTCAAGCAACTACAAGCTACAAGCTACGAACTACATACTACATACTACAAACTACCAACTATATATGGGTGATTTATTAACAAATTTTCTATCAGGACCAGTGCCTGTGGAAGCTTATTTAGGATTAAGTTTAATCATGTTCTTTGCAGGCATTTACGGATTCCTGTCACGCAAGAGCTTATTGATGATTTTAATCTCCATTGAACTTATGCTGAATGCAGCAGATATCAACTTTGTAGTTTTCAATCGTTATTTGTACCCTGGACATCTGGAAGGTTTTTACTTTACACTTTTCGGGATTGCCATTGCGGCTTGCGAAACAGCTGTTGCCATTGCCATTATTATCAATATCTACCGCAATCTGGGTAGCGTTGAAGTTGGTAACCTGAACCAAATGAAAGAATAAACTCATTGACAATTTAAACATTTACAATTGACAATTATAGATTATAGATTATGCAATATACCTTATTAATTCTACTCCTTCCGCTTCTTAGTTTCATTGTGTTGGGTCTGGTGGATTCAAAATGGAAACCAAAAGTAGCAGGTACCATAGGAACCGTTGTTCTGGGAATCATTACCGCCCTTTCGTATTATACTGCCTGGGAATACTTCTCCATGCACAGGATTGCGGGGGTATATGAAAAATTAATTCCGTTCAATATCGAATGGTTGCGTTTCACCGACTTTCTTCATATCAATTTAGGTATCCTGCTTGATCCTATCTCGGTTATGATGCTGGTAGTTATCACAACCGTATCCTTCATGGTAAACATTTACAGCCTTGGATATATGGCGAACGAAAAAGGATTTGAACGCTATTATGCATTCTTATCCCTCTTTACCTTCTCTATGTTGGGACTGGTAATAGCTACCAATATCTTCCAAATGTATATCTTCTGGGAATTAGTGGGCGTTTCGTCTTACCTGTTAATCGGATTTTACTATACGAAGCCGTCAGCAATTGCTGCATCAAAAAAAGCATTTATCGTTACCCGTTTTGCTGATTTGTTTTTCCTGATTGGTATTTTGATACTTTCATTCTATACAAAGACATTTGATTTTGGATTATTAACTTCGGGTGATCCAAAAGTATTTGCAGGAGCTGCAGGTGCTACATTCATGGGCTTTTCAGTATTAAGCTGGGCAATGGCAGGAATCTTTATCGGTGGTGCCGGTAAATCGGCTATGTTCCCGTTACATATATGGTTGCCTGACGCCATGGAAGGTCCTACTCCTGTTTCTGCATTAATTCATGCTGCTACCATGGTTGTTGCCGGTGTATTCCTGGTTGCCCGACTCTTTCCTATTTATATAACCTATACTCCCGAAGTTTTACACGGCATTGCGTATGTTGGTGCATTTACTTCACTTTTTGCAGCAGTTATTGCCTGCGTTCAGACCGATATAAAACGCGTGCTTGCCTTCTCCACCATATCCCAGATTGGGTTTATGATGGTTGCCTTAGGCGTTTCTGGTTACGGAGGACATGAAGGAACAGGCTATATGGCTTCCATGTTCCACCTGTTTACACACGCCATGTTTAAAGCCTTATTGTTCTTAGGAGCCGGTTCGGTAATTCATGCCGTCCACAGCAACGAAATGGATCAGATGGGCGGATTGAGGAAATACATGCCAATTACGAATATTACCTTTCTGGTTGCTTGTCTGGCTATAGCAGGGATTCCTCCTTTCTCCGGGTTCTTCAGTAAAGACGAGATATTATCAGCCTGTTATGAATACAGTCCGTATATGGGTGTTATAATGACTTTCATTGCCGGTCTGACAGCGTTCTATATGTTCCGTTTGTACTTCAACATTTTCTGGGGAAAAGAACACAAACACGAACACACTCCGCACGAATCACCTTTCTCCATGGCATTTCCATTGGTATTTCTGGCTTCCGTTACTGTCTTTGCCGGATTTATTCCTTTCGGACATTTTGTAACCAGCGACCGTGGCAACTATGATATCCATCTGGATATGACAGTAGCAAGTATCAGTGTTATTATTGCCGTATGCTCCATTGTACTGGCTATGATCATGTATCGTAAAGAAAGTGCTGTTCCAAAAAAGCTTGCAACAACTTTCTCCGGTCTACATGCAGCAGCCACTCATCGCTTTTATATTGACGAAGTATATCTGTTTATTACCAAGAAAATTATTTTCAACAACGTATCTAAACCGATTGCCTGGTTCGACCGTCATGTGATTGACGCTTCTATGAACGGAATGGCAGCTACCACACAATGGGTATCCCTTAAGATTAAAGGCTTCCAATCGGGACAGGTGCAACAGTATGCCTATGTATTTTTACTAGGAACACTTATCATTACACTTTTAGTACTATTTATATAAAACTGTTAATTTAAAAAAATGATTTTAGAATAATCAGGTATCCCTATTTCAAGAAGTAAAAAGAAAGAATGAATAAATATTTAAGTATAAAATTAAAGATTATTTCATTTGTGTTAATGATTCTTGTAGTGCTAATTCACTCACAAAATATTGGCACTACTTTATTGGCAGGGAATATAGTAATAGTTCATGGGTATAGTTTTTTCTTTCAAAGTATTATTAGCAATGGAATAAGTCTTATTGCAGTTCCTTTATTTTTTTGTATATCAGGATATTTATTTTATTTAAAATTTGAAGGTAGTTTTACTGAATATATTTCTAAAGTTACAAAGAGAATTAGAACACTTGCTGTTCCTTATTTAGTTTGGTCTATTGGAGCTTTACTCTTTATTTTTACCATACAACTATTGCCGGTATCAAAACATCTTTTTGAAAGTAAATTTATAAAGGATTATTCGGCAATTGAATTATTAAATAAAATATTTATTTCACCAATACCATTGCAATTATGGTTTGTAAGAGATTTAATATTACTTACTTTGATTTCTCCTATTATATATTGGTTAATCAAAGGTTTTAATTTAATTTCGATACTGATTTTATTTATTACCTGGTTTATTGATTTTGACTTTATAATTGTATCAAATATATCTTTGTTATTTTTCTTTATTGGAGCATATTTAAGTATTAAAAAGGAAACAATCCTTCAAAACGATTTTTCAAAAAGGTATTGGATATATACTGGATTATGGTTGTTTTTAATATTTAGTAAAGTTACCCTGCTTTATATAAATTATCAAGATCAAATTATAATAAATATTTTAAGTAAGTCAAGTATAATTATTGGTATAATTGCAATTTGGAGTTTATATGATTTTTTGTTTAAAAATAAAGACTTGAGTATCACCAAATATTATGGTTTTTTTTCATTCTCATTTTTTGTTTATGCTTTTCATATACCTTCATTGTCTTTCTTAAAGAAAGGTATTTTTTATTTTTTAGGAAAAACAGAATTTGTTTCTTTGTTTAACTACATAACAGCTCCAATAATAATTATATTTTTTTCAATTATCATTGGTTATTACATAAAACTTTATACTCCTGTATTTTATAGGATTATAACAGGTGGAAGATAAAAATAGGATATGATATTAGAATTCTGAATTGAATTAGGATATCCAAACCAGCTGATCGTTTTTTTACATTTTGTTACTGAATAAAGATTGAAGGAAAAACTCTGGGTCTAATATCCAACAATCTCGCATGAATACTTTATATTACTATTAAATAACTCTAAATTCCATATTAATTATACAGATATGAACTTTTTATCCTTATTCGTTCTTATTCCGGCTTTAATGATGATAGGCCTGTTCCTTTCGAACAATCGTAAGCAACTATTAGCCATCATGACTACGGGAGCAATACTTTTGATGACTTTATCGGGTGTGTTGGCCTACATGTATTTTACAGGTCGTGCAGCAGGCGATACAGCCACTATGCTTTTTACTGCAGACACCGTTTGGTATGCTCCATTTAATATCCATTATTCGGTTGGAGTTGATGGTATATCGGTTGCCATGCTTATCCTTACCTCTATCATAGTGTTCACTGGAGTATTTGCTTCGTGGAAAATAGATCCACTACCTAAAGAGTTCTTCTTGTGGTATAGTCTTTTGTCGATTGGGGTATACGGATTCTTTATCTCTACCGACTTATTTACCATGTTCATGTATTATGAAATCGCGTTGATTCCTATGTACCTGTTGATTGGTATCTGGGGAACAGGTAAAAAAGAATATGCAGCCATGAAGTTAACGTTAATGTTGATGGGTGGTTCAGCACTGTTATTAGTCGGTATTCTGGGAATCTATTATACTTCGGGTGCAACCAGCATGAATATACTGGAAATTGCCAAAATGAAGATTCCTATTGAAATGCAGTATTACTTCTTTCCACTTACCTTTACAGGTTTTGGAGTACTGGGTGCTATGTTTCCTTTCCATACATGGTCCCCTGATGGTCATGCCTCTGCTCCTACCGCTGTTTCCATGTTACATGCGGGTGTATTAATGAAGCTGGGAGGTTACGGTTGTTTCCGTGTTGCCATGTACTTAATGCCACAGGCTGCACACGAACTGGCATGGATCTTCTTAATCCTAACAGGTATCAGTGTAGTTTATGGTGCTTTTTCTGCCATTCACCAAACCGACCTGAAATATATTAATGCTTATTCTTCGGTTAGCCACTGCGGACTTGTTCTTTTCGCCATATTGATGATGAACGAGACAGCTGCAACCGGTGCTGTTCTACAAATGCTTTCACACGGTTTAACAACAGCTCTTTTCTTTGCACTGATTGGAATGATATACGGACGTACACATACCCGCTTAATCACTGAAATGAGTGGATTAATGAAGGTGATTCCATTTCTGGGAGTATGTTTTGTGATTGCAGGGTTGGGTTCATTGGGACTACCTAGCTTAAGCGGTTTCGTAGCTGAAATGACTATTTTCGTGGGTGCATTCCAACATACAGATATGTTCCACCGCGTATTGACCATTCTTGCTTGTAGTTCTATTGTTATTACAGCCGTTTATATTTTACGTATGGTCGGAAAATTCTTATTAGGAAAAATAAATAATGAGCATTTTGAACATTTAACCGATGCCACCTGGTATGAAAGAATCTCTGTAGTAACCCTGCTTATCTTTATGTTTGCACTTGGTTCCGCACCTTTCTGGATTTCAGATATGATTCACCAAAGTGTATTGCCGGTAATCGGACAGTTAGTAAAATAGTAGGTAGTAATTAGTAATTAGTAATTAGAAAAGAGTTTGGAATTTGGGAAATCAGAAGTCAAACAAATAGTCAAATCAACATTTCCACAGTTATAAAAATAAACTCCCGTAACTATCGGGATCAACAATTCAAGATTATATGGATTACAGTAGTTTTTTACAAATGAGCGAAGAGTTTTCACTGCTGGCGGTGATGATTATCCTTTTGGTTTACGATATATTTGCAGGAGAAAAAGGACTGAAGTATTTTCAACCTGTAGCGTTGGTACTTTTTACAGCTCACACTTTGCTCAACTGCATTCCACGTGAAGCATTCACTATTGCCGGTGGCATGTACGAATATCTGCCTATCCAGACTTATGTGAAAACTATTCTGAACGTTGGGACATTGATCGTATTGCTACAGGCACATAAATTTCTGAACGAAGATGCTAACCGGGTGAAACGTGGCGAATTCTACTTCCTCACACTATCGACTTTATTAGGAATGTATTTCATGATTTCGGCAGGTAATTTCCTTATGTTCTTTATCGGACTTGAAACAGCGTCTATTCCTATGGCTACTCTGGTGGCTTTTGATAAATACAATCTCAAATCAGCTGAAGCAGGAGCCAAATACATTCTGTCGGCAGTATTTGCTTCCAGCATTTCACTATTCGGGATGTCATTGATTTACGGTTCGACAGGAACACTTTATTTCAGCGACCTTGCAACACTTATTACAGGAACACCGCTTCAAGTCATGGCATTTGTGTTCTTCTCGGTAGGTTTATTCTTCAAAATATCACTGGTTCCGTTCCACCTCTGGACTCCGGACGTATACGAAGGCGCACAGACCAATGTCACATCCTATCTTTCCGTTATCTCAAAAGGTGCAGCCGTATTTGTTTTATTCACCCTGCTGATAAAAGTATTCGGACACCTGATTACCCAATGGCAACCGATATTATACGGATTGTCCATATTGAGTATCACAGTAGCCAACATATTTGCCATCCGTCAACAAAACCTGAAACGTTTCCTTGCTTTCTCGTCCATATCGCAAGCTGGTTATATCCTGCTGGCAATTATCAGCGGAACAGCCCTTGGAATGACTTCCCTGATCTATTACGTACTGGTTTATATGTTCTCCAACCTGGCTGCATTCGGTGTGATCTCGGTCATTGAAAACCAGACTAAGAAAGTATCAATGAGAGATTATGACGGCCTGTACCAAACAAACCCGCGTTTGAGCTTTGTCATGATGATTGCGTTGTTCTCTTTGGCTGGTATTCCTCCTTTTGCAGGGTTCTTCAGCAAATTCTTTGTATTCTCGGCTGCCGCACAACAAGGATTCTATGTGCTGGTATTTATTGCCTTGTTGAACACGATCATTTCCTTGTATTACTACCTGCTGGTGATAAAAGCCATATTCCTGAACAAAAGCGAAAGTCCGATAGAAGTTATAAAAAGCGATGTCCCTGTAAAAATAAGTTTTGTACTCTGTACTCTCGGTATTTTACTGGTAGGATTGTTCAGTACCATTTATAATCAGATTGCTGTATTCAGCTTTGGTTTGTAATCATTCACTCTATATATTCCCAAAAACCCGCTGTAAGCAATGCTTACAGCGGGTTTTTCATTAATGTTAAGCTCTACAGAGAAGAGCAATAACGTTTGCCAGACTGAGTTTGGGTTAACAGTTAAATTTACCGTTCCAGAAACTTGTTTTGAAATGATTTATCCAATAATGTGTCGCATAAAAACGAAAGTCTTTTGTTGAAATATAGTCTTCCTTTTCAATAATGGCCTTTTTATCCTTCGGTATAATTCCGGTATGATAAACAGATGCTGCAACATCAGCTATGGCTGCTTTTATTCTTTTCCTGACAAACTGCATTCGGGGATCTCCCAAGAGCATATTAATACCAGGACGTTTAATGCTACCGATATTATTTTTCCATGAATGTGAAGCCCATAGATTTAGATTTTCTTCTAAAACACTTCCGTATTTCATTTCTGGAAAACCCCAAACCAGGAACTGAAGAAAAGCCTGAGACTTTCTGTCACTTTGAACCGGATGTCCGGTAGCATTTAATTTTTCATTATTATAAAAGAAAGGCGTTGTTTGCGAAAATAATCTTTCTAATGCTGCTTTCATCTCTGAAGGCATACTGAATACCGAAAGAGGAATGAAAAATGCTATCAAGTCAGCGTCATTCATTTTCTGAATAAAAATATTGGCATCGTCATTATTAACACATACATTCGGATGTTCGGTCCAACATTTAAAACAATGTAGACATTTCCCGATTTTTAAGGTTGAAATATCAATAACATCTATACTTTCTATTTGCCCTGCCGGTAATCCGTCATTGAACCACTCCAGCATTAGTTTAGTTGAAGCATCCTTGCGCGGACTACCATTCACCAAGACGATTTTTTGCGGCTTAATCCAGGCCTTAGAATGCTTAATTGAGACAGGCAACTTTAAATCTATTTCACGATAAGAGAAGAAGCTACCGAATCTAGCAAAATCGGGCAAACTAAACAGCCCTTTATTAAGCTTGATTTTACCACTCAATATTGCTGTTATCGGATTAAAATTACCCAGAGTAATGTTGCAAAACATCTCAAAATCACACCGTACTTTTAGAAGTGGTTTTGTATCTACAGGATCATGGATAATCCTGAAACTGGAGTCGGAGACCTGAATAGTAAATAATACATCGGTTCCATCGCACGTAATAATAAACTGAAATGAACCTGTAAAGTTTTTTGCTTTCTGCTTATTAAAACCGGCATTAAAACTTTCAAGAATCTCAAGGAGTAATGTTTTCTCGCTGATTTCGGTGCTTTTATATAAAGCCCCAATAGTTTCTTTTTGCATAATTTTGCTGTTGATTAGACTGAATTAAAGTGCAAAATTAGTGCTGCCCAGAATTAGAATCATTAACCTGAGTTAAGAAACAACTTATTGCTTTAAAATTCGTTTACGTATCCGGCTTAATGAGGGTCCCTGAATACCCAGGTAGGATGATATATTTGAGAGCGATATTCGTTGGAAAATATCAGGATGCTCTTTTAGCAAATTCAGGTAACGTTCTTCAGCACTTCGGAATAAGAAATCCTGTACCCGCTCGGAAGAATGCGTAAACTGAGTTTCTGAGATAATCCGACCAAAACGTTCCCAGTTATGTGATTTTGCGTATGATTCAAGTATTTTCTCCCGTTTCGGCAATAACACAACCTGAGAATTTTCCATTGCCTGAATGTACATCTTACTTGGTTGTTGTGTAATGAAACTATTAAACTCAACCACAAACTCATTATCAAAGAAAAAGTGAAAATTTACTTCCTCTCCTTTCTGATTAATATAATACCATTTAAAACTGCCCTCATTAATAAAACCTATTTGATTTTCAATTTCATTCTCACTTAGGTAATAATCATTTTTTGTGTATTCCCTTACGCTTAATTGTGGCTCAAGCATAAGCCAGTCTTCGTCACCGATAGGAGAAATTAAATTTATAGCGTTCTTTAGTTTTTGATACATACAATTCAATTTTACTTGATTCTATTATGAACATAAAGATCAAACAGATATTATTCAATAGCTGGCGTACGAAGTGATTATTCTTTATCCCAACTTTTGCTCAATAAACCGGCGGATAAAAGCCACTGTCTCATCAATACCAAGCACGGAGGAGTTAATGCATAAATGATATGAATCGGCAGCTCCCCACACTTTATTGCTGAAATAGTTGTAGTACTCTGAACGTTTCTTATCCGTTTTTTCAATTACTTCATGAGCCTTCTCTAAAGTGATCTTTTTATCCAGGGCAACACGCTTTACCCGGTCTTCAGCATCGGCTGTTATAAAGATATTAATGCTACGGGGATGATCTCGTAATATATAATCGGCACAACGACCCACAAATACGCATGATTTCTCCGCCGCCAGTTCACGGATAATATCACTTTGTATTTTAAAGAAAGTCTCATTCGACAAATAGTTATTCACATAAACTTCGTTGCTGATACTGGTACGTAATCCAAGTAAACCTCCGATTAAACTATGACTTTTCTTTTCGTCAGCATTTTCAAAGAACTCTTTCCCCAGCCCACTATGTTTCGAAGCAAGATTTATCAGCTCTTTATCATAAAAGGCAATGCCAAACTGAGAAGCTAGCTTCTCCCCTATCTGCCGGCCACCACTACCCAGTTGCCTACCTACATTTATTACAAACTTATCACTCATGACTTAATATTTTAGAATTAGAACAAAGACAATCCATTCAACACAGAACATGGAACGCAAAACACTTAACCAGCCACCGGCTTCTTAAATGTTCTGAACTGTGAGTAAAGCATAAATGCCGACACAATACAAGCAGCTAAATCTGCCAACGGCATACTATACCAGACACCCTTTACCCCGAAAAACTGGGGTAATATAAGTAAACAGGGTAGTAAGAATATCAACTGTCGGGTTAATGACAGAAAAATAGATTTGCCGGCCATGCCAATACTCTGAAAAAAGTTAGTTGTTACCATTTGGAATCCCACAATAGGAAAGCATATCAGCACAATGCGCAATCCATCGGAAGCCAGGTTAATCAGGGTATTGTCAGTAGTAAAGATCGATGCTACAGCATGTGGAAAAAGTTCGCCAATAAGGAAACCCAACGTCATAACACATGTTGCCATAAGAATAGTTCTCTTAAGCACCTCGGTTACACGTTCATATTGTCCTGCACCAAAATTATATCCTGCTATAGGTTGCATACCCTGATTAATTCCCATGACAATCATCACGAAAAGAAAGACTACCCTGTTTACAATTCCATAGGCTCCAACTGCCAAATCACCACCATGATGAATAAGTCCCTGGTTAATGATCACGACGATAACGCACGAAGCAGCATTCATCAAAAAGGGCGATAGGCCGATAGCCAATGAATCGACTACGATCTTGCGTTGTAAGCGGAATGTTCCTTTTTTCAGATGTATAAAGTGCTTCTTATTGCTAAAGATATTGATTTGCCACACAAGCATAACAGTTTGCGAGATTACTGTAGCAAAGGCACTGCCCTGAATCCCCCATTTGAATACAAAAATAAAAAGCGGATTTAATACAACGTTTATGAGGACCGAAAAAAGTGTGGTATACATGGCTTTTTGAGGACGGCCTGTTGAACGCAGCAAAGCATTCAGTCCAAGAAACATGTGCGTAACCACATTACCAAGCAGAATCACCACCATATACTGGTGAGCATACGGAAGGGTAGCATCACTTGCCCCAAAGAAATAAAGAATAGGGTCCAGAAATGATAACACCACCACCGTGTAAGCCAATCCCAGGAGAATGTTCAGGATGAATACGTTTCCCAGGATCTTATTCGCCGTATCATAATCTTTTTGTCCTAACCTCACCGACATAAGAGTAGAAGCACCCACTCCTACTAAAGAGCCGAAAGCTGCTGCCAGGTTCATCAATGGGAATGTAAGTGCCAACCCCGAAATAGCCAGTGCCCCTACCCCATGTCCAATAAAAATACTATCGGTAATGTTATATAACGACGAAGCCGTCATGGCAATAATAGCTGGAATGGCATATTGCATCAGTAATTTTCCTACATTTTCAGTTCCCAATGCAATAGGCAGGTCTTTCGAGTTCATGTGTTTCTTTTAAATAAGTTATTCCGGCTGCAAAGGTACAAAAAAAGCGGGGTGCATGTAAGCTTCCCCGCAGAGTAAAAGTGAGCGAAATAATTCAAAACAGGCAATAGACAACAACCGCATCGGATTTGTCAGGGACAAAACTGTGAAACAATCCATAATCTTCTACTCACACTTCAAACCCATCCAACCATCTGGCACTACTCATTTGTATCTTAATCCGGTCGATGTCTCCTGTGCGGGTAACCAACAGGTCGCAACCATCCTCCTGAAGATCTTTTGTGAACTCTCCGCCGTATTTCATCACGTAATCCGTCATAGCTTGTCCGATAACCGCCATCAGATCAAATTTCTCCACATCGTCCAATGTTATTCCATTCAGGTCTTTATTGGTTAAGTCCCACAACCAGTCTGCTCCGGCATTGGGTACGTCTGAGATATTTCGGTTGTCCAGCTTCTTAATGGCTGTTTCATCCAACGATAGCTGAAAACGTCTGTAATCAAGTCCCCGAGGTGTCATAAGCCGGCGAATCGTATCCACCTGCATATCGCTGGCATCCTGACCTGATTCCGACATGATATATTTCAACCAGAACAGCGCATCAGCCCCTTTTGGGTCAACAACCTGTTTCGGATCGACAATGCGAACAGTGGTTCCTGTTCCAAAACTGAATACAGTCAGCTTATCAGTGGCATATTTACCTTTAGGACCGTAGTTAACCCCTTCGATAATGGCACTAAGCGAAGGATTATTGTAAGTAGTAGTTCCTCCGTCCACAAATCGTTCCAGCGGAGTAAAGTAGGTAGGTGCCGACATGGTTGCCTCCATCACAGCCCGA
>Ga0302162_10000344_pt1 | contig 13196 bp, 8 predicted proteins | sample I_Fen_E2_2_FD_193501 | JGI IMG/M metagenome (GOLD analysis project Ga0302162, IMG submission 193501) | Peat permafrost microbial communities from Stordalen Mire near Abisko, Sweden - I_Fen_E2_2 | ecosystem: Environmental > Terrestrial > Soil > Wetlands > Permafrost | place: Sweden: Abisko...
TTATAGATCACAAAATCGCATCAATACAAGATTATATTGATGAAGGTACTTTAAAGAGATATGATGCTATGGATATAAATGTATATCAATCAAATATATTTCATACTAAAATGTTAATCAAAGAAATTGAACTTCAAAATTACCTTTTTAATAGGGATGTTTATGAAATTAGGCCTAAAGAAAGACTTGAGATTGAAAGCAACCTACGTAAAGAGATGATTGAGATTTTTAGTGGAACTAATATATATTAATGGGGGGATGAGCCAAAATGAAAAATAAAGAATCCCACTCAAAAGCACCTATTTATGAAGCTCTAATGGAATATAAGAAGGCTAGAGTGGTTCCTTTTGATGTTCCAGGTCATAAGCAAGGTCGTGGAAATGCTATGCTTAGAGAATTTTTGGGTGAGCAATGTCTTTCAGTAGATGTAAATTCAATGAAACCACTTGATAACCTTTGTCATCCAGTGTCAGTAATAAAGGAAGCAGAAGAACTTGCAGCAGATGCTTTTGGTTCTAAATATGCATTTTTAATGGTAAATGGAACAAGTTCATCAGTTCAAGCTATGGTTATGAGTGTTTGCAAAAAAGGCGAAAAAATTATTATGCCACGAAATGTCCATAGAAGTGCAATTAATGCATTAGTAATTAGTGGAGCAGTTCCAATTTATATAAATCCAGGTGTTAATAAAAAACTTGGAATACCACTTGGAATGTCAGTTGAAGACGTTAAAAAAGCAATTAAAGAAAATCCAGATGCTAAAGCTGTACTTGTAAATAATCCAACTTATTATGGGATTTGCTCAAATTTAAAAGAAATTACGAAGCTTGCCCATGAACATGGAATGTATGTTTTAGTAGATGAAGCACATGGAACACATTTTTATTTTGGAGAGAATATGCCAGTATCAGCTATAGAAGCAGGAGCAGATATGGCAGCGGTTAGTATGCACAAAACAGGAGGTTCTTTAACTCAAAGTTCTTTCTTATTATTAAACTGTGATTTGCATGTTGGATATGTTCGCCAAATAATTAATTTAACACAAACAACAAGTGGCTCTTATCTTTTAATGTCATCACTTGATTTAGCAAGAAGAGATCTTGTGTTGCATGGCAAGGAAATCTTTAAAAAGGTAACACAAATTGCAGAGTATGCAAGAAGTGAAATAAATAAAATAGGCGGGTACTATGCTTTTTCAAATGAATTAATAGATGGAGATACAGTTTATGACTTTGATGTAACAAAGTTATCTATATTCACAAGAGAAATAGGACTTGCAGGAATTGAAGTATATGATCTTCTTAGGGATGAGTATGGAATACAAATTGAATTTGGTGATATCGGAAATATCCTTGCAATCATTTCTGTAGGGGATCGTAATCTTGCAATTGAAAGATTAATATCTTCTTTATCAGAAATTAAGAGATTACATTCAAAAGATAAAACAGGAATGTTTGATCATGAGTATATAAATCCAGAAGTTGTACTTACTCCTCAGGAGGCATTTTACTCTTCAAAGATTTCTGTACCTATGAATGAGAGTGATGAAAAGATATGTGCTGAATTTGTAATGTGTTATCCACCAGGAATACCAATTCTTGCTCCAGGAGAAAGAATTACTAAGGAAATTTTAGATTATATAGATTATGCAAAAGAAAAGGGATGTTTTTTAACTGGGACAGAAGATATTAAAATTGAAAATATTAATATAGTTGATTCAGTTAACTTTTAACTGGGAAAGTGAGGTTAATCATGGAGTTGTGGTATACAGAACAACATACGGAAAATGTCAGGTTTTCAATTAAGGTTGAAAAACAACTACATAGTGAGCAAACAGAGTTTCAAAGAATTGATGTTATGGAAGCAAAAGAATTCGGAAAGTTTTTTACCTTAGATGGATTAATGATGATAACAGAAAAAGATGAATTTATTTACCATGATATGATAGTACATGTACCAATGGCAACCAATCCTAATATTAAAAAAGTTTTGGTTATTGGAGCTGGAGACGGCGGAACTATAAGAGAACTAACAAGATATAGTACTATTGAAGAAATTGATATGGTTGAAATAGATGAAAGAGTTGTTGATGTATGTAAAGAATATTTTCTAATAACAGCATGTAAACTTGATGATAAAAGAGTAAAAATATTTTTTGAAGATGGTTTAAAATTTGTTAGAGGCAAAAAAAATGAATATGATTTAATAATAGTAGATTCAACAGATCCGTTTGGACCAGGAGAAGGATTATTTACAAAAGAATTTTATGGGAATTGCTATATAGCATTGAAGGAAGATGGAATGTTAGTAAATCAACATGAGAGTCCATATTATGAGTATCATGCTAAGGCAATGAAAGATGCACATCAAAAAATAGTAAATTACTTCCCAATTAATAAAGTATATCAAGCACATATTCCAACTTATCCATCAGGACATTGGTTATTTGGATTTGCTTCAAAAAAATATGACCCGATTAAAGATTTAGACGCAGATGCTTGGAATAAATTAGGCATAAAAACAAAATACTATAATACAGATCTTCACGTGGGAAGTTTTGCATTACCTAATTATGTAAAAGACATGTTAGACGGTATTACTGAATAAAGTAAAACTTTTCAAAATAATGTATGAAAAATAAGGCATTTTTTCAGATGCCTTATTATGTTAGAATTTTATTTTAAAGTATATATTATTAATTAAAATATATATTTATACATAATATAAATAAATTGGAGGAATTATATAATGGGAAAAGCTTTAATTATTGGTGCTGGCGGTGTTGCTAGCGTTGCTATTCATAAATGTTGTCAAAATTCAGAGGTGTTTGAAGAAATCTGTATTGCCAGCAGAACTTTATCAAAATGTGATGCTATAAAAGCTTCACTAGAAGGAAAAACTAAAACTATAATACATACAGCAAAGGTAGATGCTGATAACGTGGAAGAGTTAGTAACTCTTATTAACAAATTTAAACCAGAAGTTGTTCTAAATCTTGCGCTTCCTTATCAAGATTTAACAATCATGGATGCTTGTTTAGAAACAAAAGTTCATTATGTTGATACAGCTAACTATGAACCACTTGATACAGCTAAATTTGAATATAAATGGCAATGGGAATACAAAGAGAAATTCGAAAAAGCAGGTATTACAGCATTACTTGGTAGTGGGTTTGATCCAGGAGTTACAGGTGTATTTAGTGCTTATGCTCAAAAACACTATTTTGACGAAATTAACTATATTGATATTTTAGATGCTAATGCTGGAGATCATGGATATCATTTTGCAACTAATTTTAATCCAGAAATTAATATTCGTGAAATTACAGCTAATGGTAGCTATTGGGAAGACGGGAAATGGATAGAAACAGAACCTCTTGAATTAAAAGAAGTTTATGATTTTCCGGAAATAGGACCAAAGGATATGTATTTATTACATCATGAAGAATTAGAATCTTTAGCTCTTAACATTAAAGGCATTAAGAGAATTAGATTTTGGATGACATTCTCACAAAAGTATATAACACATTTAAATGTACTTGAAAATGTTGGTATGACTTCTATTGAACCAATTGAATATGAAGGAAAACAAATAGTTCCATTGCAATTTTTAAAAGCAATTTTACCAGATCCAGCATCACTTGGACCAAGAACAAAGGGTAAAACGAATATAGGATGTATTTTCCAAGGTAAAAAAGATGGAAAAGATAAGACTTATTATGTATATAATGTATGTGATCATGAAGAATGTTACAAAGAAGTTGGATCACAAGCAATTTCATATACAACAGGAGTTCCAGCTATGATAGGCGCAAGTCTTGTAATGAAAGGTATATGGAATAAAGCTGGAGTAAATAACATTGAAGAATTTGATCCAGATCCATTTATGGAAGAATTAAATAAATGGGGATTGCCATGGAAAGAAGATTTCTCTCCAACTTTAGTTAAGTAAACTGCGGATATTCCTAATTATGTTATAAATAACCGAAAGGGAAGGTACTCTGTTGTTTCGGTTGCTATAGAATATAGCTGTGGATTTCTAACATTAGAAGTTGTACCCAAAATGCTAGCCTCAAAGGCAAGCTTTGAACTAGTATATTTGGAACAACTTCTAATGAAGAAATCTCTACAGCTATATTCTAAATGCAACACTGCACAAAAGAGTCCCTTCCCTTTCTGGTGTTGAGGATATTCTAAAGTAGAAATTTAGTTTGTGGTTTGTCTATTTAACTAAATTATTGAAATTGATGAATTAAAAAGATATTAAGTAAAAGACATAAGTGACAAGTTAGGTGGGAATACAAAAGGGATTTTTAAAGAAATATTTTTTAGAAAGCCTGTGACTTTAAGCTACAAATTTGTCACTTATAACTTGTAACTGAAAAAGGGTTGGTGATCTAATGAAAGATATCGATATAAATAAATTACCATCGCCATGTTATTTGGTTGATGAAAGACTTCTTAAAAAGAATTTAGAAACTTTAGATTATGTTCAAAGGAAAACAGGGGCGAATATCATTCTTGCAACAAAAGCATTTTCAATGTTTTCAACATTTCCTTTAATAGGAAAGTATTTAAATGGAGTTACATCAAGTTCATTACATGAAGCTAGGCTTGGATATGAAGAAATGGGCAAAGAAGTACATATCTATGCTCCGGCATATAGAGAAGATGAATTTGATGAAATTATAAAATATTCTGATCACATAGTGTTTAATTCATTTAGCCAATGGAAAAAATTTAAAGATAAAGTTAAAAGTGTTCAAGGGAAAAAAATTGAATGTGCTATTCGTATTAACCCTGAATATTCTGAAATAGAAACAGACATATATAATCCATGTTTTGAAAATTCAAGAATGGGAGTTACTTTAGCTAATTTCGAGGAAGATGAGCTTGAAGGAATAGATGGATTACACTTCCATACTATGTGTGAACAAAATTCTGATACTCTTGAACGTACAATAAAAGTGGTAGATGAAAAGTTCGGAAAATACATAAAAAAGATGAAGTGGATTAATTTTGGTGGTGGACATCATATTACTAGAGATGATTATGATTTAGAAACTTTAATCAAATCTATTAATTTCATAAAAGATAAGTATGGAGTAAAGGTATATCTTGAACCAGGTGAAGCTATTGCTTTAAATACAGGTTTTCTTGTATCAACAGTTTTAGATACAACAAAAAATGGAATGGATATAGCAATACTAGATACTTCAGCAGAATGTCATATGCCAGATGTACTTGCAATGCCATATAGACCTAATATTATAGGAGCAGGAAAGCCAAATGAATTTGAATTTACTTATAGATTTGGAGGGCCAACTTGTCTTGCTGGTGATATAATAGGAGATTATTCATTTAAAGAACCATTAAAACCAGGAGATAAATTAGTATTTTGTGATATGGCTATTTATTCAATGGTTAAAAATAATACTTTTAACGGGGTGAATCTTCCAGCTATTGTGAAATATAGTGAAGAAAAAGGTATTGAAGTAGTAAAAGAATTTGGATATGAAGACTTTAAAAATCGATTATCATAAGGAGAAATGACAATGAATAGAAATATTGAAACTTTTATAGGTTGTGATAATGAATATGAAGAATCTAAAATAGTTATATTTGGTGCCCCTTTTGATTCAACTACATCTTTTAGACCAGGAACAAGATTTGCAAGTAAAGCAATGAGAAGTGAATCTTTTGGAGTAGAAACATATAGCACGTATCAAGATAAGGATTTAGAAGATATAGCTATTTTTGATGGAGGAGATTTAGAACTTCCTTTTGGAAATCCTAGTAGAGCTTTAAATCAAATTGAAGAATTTACAGAAGAAATAGTTAATGATAATAAGATTCCTTGCATGATAGGTGGAGAACATTTAGTTACATTAGGTGCAGTTAGAGCTGTAGCTAAAAAATATCCAGACTTACATGTGATTCATTTTGATGCACATGCTGATTTAAGAGATGATTATTTAGGCGAAAAATTGTCACATGCTTCAGTTATGCATAGAGTATGGGATATTATTGGAGATAATAAAATATTTCAATTTGGAATAAGATCTGGAGATAGAGAAGAAATATATTGGGGAAAAGATCATGTATCTACTAGCAAATTTAATTTCATAGGGCTTGAAGAAGTTATTGAGAAATTAAAAGGAAAGCCAATATATTTCACAATAGATTTAGATGTTTTAGATCCATCAGTATTCCCAGGCACAGGAACACCAGAAGCTGGAGGGGTAACTTTCATGGAGTTATTAGGTGCAATTTTAAAAGTTTCAAAATTAAATATTGTTGGAATGGACGTAAATGAATTATCACCAATATATGACCAAAGCGGAAGTTCAACAGCATTAGCTTGCAAAGTTTTAAGAGAATTATTACTTAGCATATATTAATAAAACATATAAATAAGGTAAATTTTCGCCTAAAAAGAATATTAAAAGTATTTCATTTAAAGTCTCTAAAAAGCAAGCTGATAAAGCAAATGAAGTTGTTAATTTAGTGAAAAAACATTATTTATATATAAATAGAAAATGAATTGTGTATGTTAATACATAATTCATTTTTTTTATTTGTTATTTTTTAACATTTACTTTACAACTATTTTACCTATTAATAAATTAATGTTAACAGAGGAATACTATACTATTATATGAACAGAAATAAACTACAGACATCAGAGAAATAATAAAAGGGCAAAATAAATATGATTATAAATAGTAAAGGGGATAGTAAATAATGAATAAGACAGTAAAAAGAATTTTGGGGTCAATGTTAGCTTTAGCAATGGTATTAGGAATAGGTTATACAGTTAATAGTGAAGTAAAACCACAAGTAGTAGAAGCTGCCACAAGTACAACTTGGAAGGGTAAAACACCAAAATATATTTTTATGTTCATTGGTGATGGTATGAGTTTTCCACAAATTCAAGTAGCACAATATTACAAAGGGGTAGAAGAGCATGGTGCAATTGATGCTAGTAAAGGGAATTATCCAAATCCTGAAAAATTATCTTTTATGAATTTTCCAGTATCAGGAACAGTAACAACTTATGATTCAACATCACTTTGCCCAGATTCAGCATCAACAGCTACAGCACTTTCAACAGGTAATAAAACATTAAGTAGTGTAATTAATATGGATGAAACTAAAACAAAATCTTATGAAATCATAACAGAAAAGTTAAAGAAACAATTAGGATATAAGGTTGGAATAGTATCATCAGTAAATATAGATCATGCAACTCCAGGTGCATATTATGCACATGTTCCAGCTAGAAGTAATTACTATGATATGGGACTTCAACTTGTAGATTCTAACTTTGATTATTTTGCAGGTGGACAATTTTTATCAGATGATTCTAAAGAAGTTAAAGAACAAGGGAAAGCACCTATAGCAACCTTAGCAGAACAAAAGGGATATAAAGTCGCAGATACAAAGGAAGAAATACAAAATTTAAAGAAGGGTGACAAGGCAATTGCAGTTTGCCCAGATGATGAAGTTGAAAAAGAAAGTGGAGCAATAAAATATGACTTGGATCGTACAGGAAACGAACTAACACTCGCAGATTACACTAAAAAGGGTATAGAAGTACTTGATAATGAGAAGGGATTTTTCATGATGGTGGAAGGTGGAAAGATTGACTGGGCCGGTCATGCCAATGATGCAGCATCAAGTATTCATGATACAGAAGCATTTAGTGACTCAGTAGAAGAAGCGATTAACTTCTATAATGCTCATCCAGATGAGACACTAATATTAGTAACTGGAGATCATGAAACTGGTGGACTTACAATAGGATTTGCAGGAACAAATTATGATACTTATTTACAAAACTTATCTAATCAAAAGGTATCATATACACAATTTGACAGTAATGTTGCAAAATATAGAGAAAATAAAACATCCTTTGATGATGCAATGAAAGATGTTGAAACAGATTTTGGTCTTAAAAGAGCAGGATCAAATGGAGAATCAACTAAAGGTGGAATGGTATTAACAGCATCAGAAGAAGCAAAAATTAAGGCGGCATATGAAAAGAGTATGGTTGCGAAAGCTGATAGAAAATTAAATGAAGATGAAAATGTAATGTATGGAACTTATGAACCATTTACAGTAACATTAACACATATCTTAAATAATAAATCAGGAATTTCATTTAGTTCATATTCACATACAGGAATACCAGTAGCTATGATGGCAAAGGGATTAGGTCAAGATTTATTTGCAGGATATTATGATAATACAAATGTATTTGATAAGATTAAATCTATAACTAAGGTACAATAATAATGTATAGTTGAGAGTTGAAAATTGTGAATGAAGAATAAGATCCTTTATAGAATTTTTCGAAAATTATATATTTAAAGAAATTTTCAAGGATTTTCGTTCTACATTCACCATGAGTACCATAAAGGGTATCAATTCTCAATTAATATAAAGAGGAGAATGTTTAATTGTTTAAGGATTTTAATAGACGTAATACAATTCCAATTATAGTAACATTGATAGCAATAATTTTACTTATATGTTTACCTAATAAATTTCCAGAAAAGACATATGAGAATACGGAGAGAGTAGCTGCAAGGGTAGTGAGTACAGATGAGAGTTTTATTAAGGATACAGGGCTTATAAAAATTGGGGAGCAGTTATGTGATGTACAAATACTTGAAGGGAAATTTAAAGGGAAGACAACTAAGGGAACAAATACATTAGCAGGATCTCTTGAACAAGATAAGATATTTCAAGTTGGGGATAAAATATTAGTTACTTTAGATTATTCTGGGGATGCAATTAGAGTAGCTACACTTGTAGATCATTATAGGCTTAATTATGAAATTTTACTTATAGCAATTTTTATAATTGTACTTATTGGTTTTGCAGGAATAGTTGGTGTAAAATCAATTTTATCTTTCATATTTACAGTTCTAGCTATGTGGAAGGTTTTAATACCTTTATTTTTACAAGGATATAATCCAGTAATAGTAGGTATAATAACTACCATGATATTAATAATTACAATAATAGGATTAGTTTATGGAATAGATAAAAAATCATTAGCTGCAATAATAGGATCATTATCTGGGGCACTCGTAACTTGTTTTATGGCATTATTTTTTGTAAGTAAATTTAAAATTCATGGGGCAGTTATGTCATTTTCAGAATCCCTTTTATATTCAGGGTATGAAAATTTAAATCTTACACAAATCTTCATAGCGAGCATATTCATAGCATCTTCTGGAGCTGTTATGGATGTGGCAGTAGATATTACATCAGCAGTTGCAGAAGTAATAGAAAAAAAGCCGAGTATAACAAAGATAGAAGCTATTAAATCAGGAGTTAATGTTGGTCGTTCAATTATGGGTACTATGATGACCACGTTATTATTAGCATATTCAGGCGGATATATTGGATTAATTATGGTATTCATGGCACAAGGAACACCGATAATAAATATTTTAAATTTAAAGTATGTATCTTCTGAAATTCTGCATACTTTAATAGGTAGCTTTGGACTTGTAACAGTAGCGCCATTTACTGCAATAGCAAGTGGGATTTTATTAGTAGGAAAAAATGAAAAATCTGAAATAATAGAAAAAAATTTTTGAGAAGAATGAAGGGGTTTTGAAATAAGAAGTATAAAGTGAAACTTTTTTGAATATTAAAAAAATGTTAATGGGTAAGAATATCCTATGGATTTGGCCACAACCTTAATTGATAAGTCTGTATTTGGTGAAAAAATACAGGCTTTATCTATTTTATAATTCACTAAAAAGTCTTGAGGTGTAACATTATTTAAACTGTGTTTGTCAAAATAAAATTACAAAAAATAACATTTCCACATGAACATCATACATAATACTATATAATTTGTGATTATATCAGATTATAATGAATACATACAGAATGATATTCTGAAACTAAAATATTTATGCCAAAACAAAATAGTATTATTGAAATTATTTATATAGTGTTGTTATTTATGAAAACATTTTCTTGGATAGGATATTAATAAAGTTCAATATCAAAATGGAATGAATGGAGGGATTAACATGGCAATTATTTATGAAAAAAATATAAAAACATTTCATCTTAGAACGCAAACAACAAGTTATATATTAAAGGTATTAGAAAGTAATCATGTATTACATTTATATTGGGGAAAAAAGATAAATACAAATAATTTAGATTATCTTATAGAAGAAAATTTATGGGGAAGCTTTCTTGCTAATACAGATGATATAGAAACATTTCAATTAGAAGCAACACCAGAAGAATATCCGGGATATGGGAGTACTGATTTACGTTCACCAGCAATTGAACTTCAGTTTGAAGATGGTAGTACAACAACTGACTTAAGATATGATGGATACAAGATATATAAAGGAAAACCGCCTCTTAAGGGATTACCATCAACATATATTGAAAATGATGAAGAAGCAGAAACTTTAGAAATATATTTAAAGGATGAATTAAAGAATGTAAAAGTAATTTTAACATATAATGTGTTTGAGGATTTTAATGTTATAACAAAATCAGTTAAGATAATAAATGAAAGTAAAGAAGAAGTAAATATATTAAGAGCTTTAAGTGCTAATGTAGATTTTAAGGAGGATGACTTTGATTTTATACACTTATCTGGTGCATGGGCAAGAGAAAGACATATTGTTAGAACAAACCTTAGATCTGGCATTCAATCAATAGAAAGCAGAAGAGGGGCAAGTAGTCATGCTCAAAATCCTTTTATGGCATTAGCAAGAAAAGGTTCTAATGAACAAAATGGAGATGTGTATGGATTTAGTTTAGTTTACAGTGGAAACTTTTTAGCTAATGTAGAAGTTGATATGTATAGCAAAGCTAGAGCTCAAATTGGAATAAATCCATTTGATTTTAAGTGGTTATTAGAAAAAGGAGAGGAATTTCAAACACCAGAAGCAGTACTTGTATACTCATCTAATGGGTTAACAGGTATGTCTCATATCTACAATAATTTATATGCAAAGCGTTTATGTAGAGGAGAATATAGAGATAAAGTAAGGCCGATACTTATAAATAATTGGGAAGCTACTTATTTTGATTTTAATGAAACTAATATAAAAGAAATTGCAAAGGAAGCAAGTGACTTAGGTATAGAGCTTTTTGTTCTTGATGATGGATGGTTTGGCAGGAGAAATGATGATACCACATCTCTTGGAGATTGGTTTGTAAATGAAGAAAAAATAAAGGTGGACTTGGAAAACTATCTAAAGAAATAAATGATATGGGATTACAATTTGGACTGTGGCTTGAACCAGAGATGGTATCACCTAATAGTGAATTATACAAGAATCATCCAGATTGGTGTATACATCTACCAGGAAGAAATAAATCAACAGCAAGAAATCAACTTATATTAGATTTATCAAGAAAAGAAGTATGTGATTATATAATAAAATCAGTAAGTGATGTTTTAGAAAATGCTTCAATTTCATATGTAAAATGGGATATGAATAGAAACATGACAGAAGCAGGATCTCTTGTATTGTCACCTAAAAGGCAAAGGGAAACAGCTCATAGATATATGCTAGGATTATATAGAATTCTAGAGGAAATAACAAAAAGATTTCCAAAAGTTTTATTTGAAAGCTGCTCTGGTGGTGGAGGGAGATTTGATCCAGGAATGCTTTATTACATGCCACAAACCTGGACAAGTGATGATACAGATGCCATAGAAAGATTAAAAATCCAATTTGGGACATCTCTAGTTTATCCAAGTGCATCTATGGGCTGCCATGTATCAGCAGTACCAAATCACCAAGTTGGTAGAATTACTCCAATTGAGACAAGAGGAGTAGTTGCTATGGCAGGGAATTTTGGTTATGAACTTGATATTACACAGTTAAATGAAAACGAAAAAGATGAAATAAAATATCAAATTAAATTATACAAACAAATAAGAGAAACAATTCAATTTGGAGATACTTTTAGATTATTAAGTCCATTTGAAAGTAATGAAGTTGCATGGATGAATATTTCTAAGGATAAATGTGAAATTGTTGTAAGTTACGTTAAACAATATGCAGAACCAAACAAATGGAATAAACCATTGAAGTTAATAGGACTAGAAGATGATGCTAAGTATAATATAGTTGATGAAGATATAGTTTTAGGGGGAGATGAATTAATGAATATTGGATTGATGATACCTAAACTTAAAGGTGATTATGCATCTAAACAATGGGTGCTAAGAAAATATACACCGATAAGATAAGCACGAAGCGCAACCAAGATCATTTTACCGATAAAAAAGCATGAAGTGCAACCAAGAACGTATAGAATAAAATGTAAGATTTTAGCACAAACTTTTTAATATAATGATATTAAAAAAACATTATATTAAAGAGTTTCTTTTTATTTTATTTTATTAATACTTTATGATTAATAATTAAAGAAAAGGTTTTCTATTGCGCACATTTAACCATACAACGATTACATTAAACCATTTAAAAAGGGTATGTAATATAATATTATGTATACATAGTAATTATTAAATAAATCTTCAATATGTATACATAGTAATTACTAAATAAAGCTTCAAAAGGTATATTCAAATAATATAAATCTAATTTAAAATAGGGGGTCAATATTATGAAAAAAAGTATTAAAAAATTAATAAGTGTTATTGTTGCAACTGCAGCTATAGGAACTATGTTAACTGGATGTGGTGGAAGTAATTCTAGCACTGGAAGTTCAAAAGGAGATGTTACTTTAACATATGCTATTTGGGACAAGAATCAAGAACCAGGAATGAGAAAAATGGCAGATGCATTTGAAGCAAAAAATCCAGGTATAAAAGTAAATGTTGAAGTTACAGCATGGGATCAATATTGGACTAAGCTAGATGCAGGAGCTACTGGCGGAAGTCTTCCAGATGTATTTTGGATGCATCCAAATCAAGCTGCTAGATATTCTTCGAATTCAGTTTTAATGGATTTAACAGATAAAATCAAATCAAGCAAGTTAGTTGATTTAAGCAAATTTTCAAAAGATTTAGTTAAGATATATGAAAATAATGGTAAAAATTACGGCATGCCTAAGGATTTCGATACAATAGGGCTTTGGTACAATAAAACATTATTTGATGAAGCTGGAATAGCATATCCTGATGAAACTTGGACTTGGGATAAATTATTAGAGGTATCTAAAAAGTTA
>Ga0302162_10000345_pt1 | contig 13186 bp, 9 predicted proteins | sample I_Fen_E2_2_FD_193501 | JGI IMG/M metagenome (GOLD analysis project Ga0302162, IMG submission 193501) | Peat permafrost microbial communities from Stordalen Mire near Abisko, Sweden - I_Fen_E2_2 | ecosystem: Environmental > Terrestrial > Soil > Wetlands > Permafrost | place: Sweden: Abisko...
CAATGATGGAACTTGAACAGCTACCCTAAAGAAATTCCCTATAACATTTGCAATTGTTAAACCAACAATGTCATAATTTTTAAATAATAATAAATATAATATCATAGGTAAATTGAAAAACAACCCCAAAATAGATGGAACAACAAAATCTTCATTTACTTGTAATAATGATGTAAAACATGCATTAATTGATAAGAATAAAAGATTCAAAAGTGTAATTTTTAGCAATTTAATTGCAAGTAGTGATGTTTCTTCTGAAAATCCAAATATATTAACTATTTCTTTCGAGAAAATACTTGTTATCATAAAAAAAATCAATGATACAATAAAAAGTATGTTGATTACGTTATTTGCAAAACTATACATTTCTTTTTTGCCCTTTTTAGCTTTAACTTTGCTTAACATAGGTAAAAAAGCAGTTGATATTGCAAGTCCAACTAATGTAAATATTATCTCGGGCACAGATACAGCAATATTGTAAGCATCAGTATATATTCCTGCACCAAAGTTTTTTGCAATAAGCATATCACGAATAAAGCCTAAAGCTCTACTTATTAAAGACACTATCATTATTATAAATGTAGATTTAATTAAACTGCTTCCCCTTTTCATTTTACCACCTATTTATTCCCATATATACTTTACTTGATGTCTAGCGATTCTAGCATTTCCATATTTTTTAAAAATGTGATCTAAGAACTGCACGACCTTAAACATTATTGACTTTATCTTTATTCTTTAATACTAATAATAAAAATTTTGGTATAAAAGCTAATCTTTTTATCCTAAAAGGCTCTTTTATAACTCTGTATAACCACTCTAACCCTAAAGATATCATCCATTTGGGTGCTCTTTTAAGTTCGCCTGCAAATATATCGAAAACACCACCTACTCCCATAAATATATGAGTATTTGAAATTTTTATAATTTTCCGGATAAATATTTCTTGTCTTGGAGAACCCATAGCTACAAAAATAGCCCAAGGCTCACACATTTTTATATCTTCAATTATATCATCACAGTTATTTAAATCAAAAAATCCATTATGAAATCCAGAAACCTTTAAATTAGGAAATTCAAGCTTAATATTTTCTACGCATTTTTTAAGAATTTCTTCTTTTGCTCCTAATAAATAAATTGATTTCGCTTCTAAATTTGCTTTAATTAAAACTTCTCTAACAACATCTATTCCAGCTATCTTCTCTTTGACTGGTTTTTTTAATAATTTTGCAGCAAGAACTGTTCCAACTCCATCCGGTATTATTATAGATGATTTATCATTAAAGTTTTCTTTAAGCATAGGATTATTTAATCCATTAAATAAAACCTCTGGATTTCCTGATATTATATTTACTTTATCAAGATCTTCTATATAATTCATTAAAGTTTTTTTATCTTTATTAAAGATATTAAAATCGAGTATTTTTGTAAACATCTTATCTCCCAATTAATTCAGTTAACAGTTAGCAGTTAACAATTAACAGTTAATTGAAAATCCTGTAAGGATTTTATCCTTAATTGTCAATTGTTCATTGTTCATTGTCACTTGATTATTATTTTATTGTTCTATTTAGCATTTGATCTATTTCTACTACTATTTCATCATCTGGAGCCAATTTTTTAGCAATATCTAAATTAAGTTTGGCTTGTTCTTTATCGCCTAAATTTATGTAACACATTACTATATTAGTACATATTTCAACTTCTTTAGATGCTTCAAAAGCCTTCCTAAAATATTTTATTGCTTTTTCATAATCTCCAATAGATGCATAGTTCATTCCAAGTTCATTAACAGTTTCAAGGCTTCCAGACTCAAGAGAAAGACTTTCTTCCAAGTAATGTATAGCTGTTTTATAATTTTCAATTTTTCTGTACCCAACACCTAAATAATAATAAACTAAAGGATTTTCTTTAAATTCTTCACATAATGGAAGTAATAGTTCAATTGATTTCTTAGGTTCATCTTTTAAATAATCAATTGCTTTTTCAAAGTGACTTATATTGCTAATATCAGTTCCTATCTGTTCAATTTCAGGTGTTTTTTTTCCACCCTTGTTTATATATTCGTTTATTTCTGCTTCTGCGCCTTTATAATCACCTTTATCTTTAAGTATTAATGCATTATAAAGATATGGCTCTGGAGATTTTTCAAATTTTTCTTTACATTCATCAATATCTTCTAATAAAATTTCCGCAAAACTTGAATCCTTTTCTCTTATGGTTTCTCCTACAGCCAATAGCTTAGTTAAAATTTCTTCTTCCTTAGTGTATCTATAAAGTCCTTTTAATAAAATATAAGCATCTTCTAATCTATTTTTCTTTATTCTATCTGCTATAAGACTTTTTACACATTCCTCAGAATCAGGAATATATGATAAAATTATTCCATAATCTTCATTATATTTAATATTTTTATCTGCACCAAAAGTGATGAACATGCCTTCAATAAAATAATATATTGGCAAATTACTTAGTTTTATTTCATTATTTGCATTAGCAGCAACATATTCAGCGCTTATAGGCATATACAAATCATCACTTTTGAATTTCACATTTTCTGGAATATTGATACTCTTTTTAAAGCCATCCTTTTTCATCTCTAAAAATAATATTTTACTTAATTTATCTTTATACATTGTCTTGTAATTACTCATTTTTACACCTCTTGTTTAATTGTCATTATCAATACTTCGTTCAATTGTTAATTGCCTAAGTATTCATTAATAACAATTATATTTTTAAGGAAACTCGACTCACATTCGTTCGCTGAGTAAGTGACTCACACAAAATCATAGATTTTGATGTCTGCTTAACTGATTCACACCAAATCGTAGATGCACGATGTGAAAGCTCGAGGAACCAAATATAAAATTTGGAGCATCATTTTTTGGACTCTCACTTTTGGGTTCTCTACTTAAAGAAATTGCTACCACCTAAAAGATGATAGCAATTTATATGGAAATTTAGTTTAACTTTGAATTAATAATTCCCATTACTTTTTCTTTAAATTTTGCAATATCTTTATCTGCATTATCTAAACTACTACTCTTTACTGCTAAATAAATCTTCATCTTTGGTTCTGTTCCTGATGGTCTTATTACGAAATATGAACCATCCTCTAAGATGTACTTTAATACATTAGACTTAGGTAAGTCAATAGTCGCTTTAGTGTTATTTACAGTATTTTCTTCAATGCTTAATTTATAATCTAATCTTGTAATAATTTTAACTTTATCAACTTCATTTATTGGATCATTTCTTAGTGCTTCTATACAAGCAGTTATCTTTTCTTGACCCTCTTTACCCTTTAATTCTAATGATACAAGATTTTCTTTAAAGTATCCATACTTTTCATATAATTCTATTAATGCATCATAAAGACTCTTTCCTTGTTCTTTATAATAAAGACACATTTCACATACTAACATGGCAGCTATTACTGCGTCTTTATCACGTACAAAGTTTCCTGCAAGATATCCATAGCTTTCTTCAAATCCAAAAAGATAAGTTTTATTTCCTGCATCTTCAAATTCTCTGATTTTTTCACCGATATATTTGAATCCTGTTAATACATCCATAATTTCAATATTAAAATCTTCTGCTATACTTCTAGCACCTTCAGTTGTTACAATTGTTTTAATAACAACTCCATTTTGTGGTAACTTGTTAGTTTCTTTTAATGAGCTTAATACATAATGAGTTAAAAGTAATCCGGTTTGGTTACCAGTTAAAACTTTATATTCTCCATTACTATCCTTAGCTACGAGACCTATTCTATCACAATCCGGATCAGTTCCAAATATTATATCAGGATTTTCAGTTTTAGCCATCTTTACAGCTAGTTCAAATACATCTGGATTTTCTGGGTTAGGATAAGACGCTGTTGGGAAATTTCCATCTGGAGCTTCTTGTTCCTTAACTACTTTAACATTATTATATCCTAATTGTTCTAATACACTTCTTATTGGAACATTTCCTGAACCATGAATTGGAGTGTATATAACATTTAAATTATTAGCTTTTTCTTTAACTAAATCTGTTCTTATAGTTAACCCCTTAACTTTTTCATAATAAAGTTTATCTAAATCTTCTCCAATATAAGTTAACAAACCTTTTTCTAAAGCAATTTTTTCATCTATATTCTTAATCTTTGAAAAATCATCTACTGCATTAACGTTATCAATAATTGTATTTGCTTTTTCATCTGTTACTTGTCCACCAAATTCATCATACACTTTATAACCATTATATATCTTTGGATTATGAGATGCAGTAACTACTATACCACCGCTACATTTTAATTCTCTTACTGTGTAAGATAACACTGGTGTTGGTCTTAAGCTTTCATATAAATATACCTTTATATTACTTGCACATAAAGTAAGGGCTGCCGCCTTAGCAAATTCCTTAGACATATTTCTTGAATCATATGCAATTGCAACTGACGGATCTTTAAAGTTATCATTTAAATAATTTGCAAATCCTTGTGTAGCTTGAGCAACAGTATATACGTTCATTCTATTGCTTCCAGCACCTATTTCTCCTCTTAATCCACCAGTACCAAAATCCAAGTCTTTATAAAATCTATCTTCAATTTCTTTATCGTCAGATATGCTTTTTAACTCATTTTTTGTTGCCTCATCAATAATATCAGATTCAATCCACGTGTTATACTTCTCTTTGTAATTCATTTCATGTTACCCTCCCCATTTTTTCTCTATTTTATTATACAATAATTACTTATATTTAAAAATAGTTTTATAAATCTAATGTTTAACTTTTAAAATTATAACAAAATATGATGTACTATTTTATAACTTTTAATAAACGCTTGATATCGTAGTTAGTTTTTAAATAAAATAGTCTGAAACACTTAATCTCTCAGACTATTTAGTACTTATGTTATTAACACTATCAGATAGAATCCAATTCTTAGTGCTTACTCTTCTTTTGAATTTTCTGTTGCTATAAATTGACGTGTAACTACAGATGCAAATACAGTTGATAACTTATCTATAATAGAAATTTCACTTCCTACCTCTAAATCACTTAATTTATAAACACTTCCTAATTTTGCATTTGAAACATTAACATCTATGGACTTAGGTATATCTTGAGCTTTACAAGATATTTTTACAGAATCTTTCTGAGTTTGTATTACGATACCCTTTGTACTTAAAAATTCTTTACCCTCGAGTTTAATTGGCACTTCTGTTTCTAACATACCATATCTACTTACTTCTTCTAAGTCTATATGTATCACTTTGTGTGATACTGGATCTTTTTGAACTTCTTTAATTATAGCGGTTCCATTATAACCATCCAAATCAAATCTTAAAACACCATGTTCTCCATTTCTTGAAAGCTCTTCTACTAACTCCATTTCACCTATTTCAAACATTAAACTTCCTAATTTCTTTCCATAAACCACGCCTGGAACTTTTCCTTCTCTTCTTTTTTGCTTAACTGCATTAGCAGTTTTATTTAATCTTTTATTTAAAACTAATTCATCCATTCTAAATCCTCCTTAAATTTGCTTCACAATCAACTAGTATTAGCTAACTATTTTATAATTGTTTCTCATTTAAGGAGATTTTATTCACATATGTTAAACAAACTTGATTGCATAATCCTTTAATTTACAATTAAAACCCTTTAAGGTACACTATAGGCAATTGAGGATGATAGCTTCAAGGAGAAAGTTCAGCTGCTATTTTGATTTAGCTTCTTTCAATTTTAACTTTACTTCCACCTTTGCCGCATTCTGCTGGCGTAATCATGAGTTTTACTGGCACTCTATTTTTTAGAGCCTCTACATGGCTAATGATTCCTACCTTCAATTTTTCATTGTGAATTCTTTCCAAAGAACTAATAACAACTTCTAATAATTCATCATCTAATGTTCCAAAGCCTTCATCAAGGAAAAATAATTCTAATGGCGCTGTTCCTTTTAATTGAATTTGAGCTGATAATGCCAATGCTAGTGCCAATGATGCTAAGAAAGTCTCCCCTCCTGATAAAGTTGTCGCATCTCTTTTAGCTCCACCATTTTTATAATCTCTAATGATAAATCTACCATTTTCATCAACTTCTAACCCGTAATTTCCACTAGTTATCTCTTTCAATCTTTTAGATGCTTCAATTGAAATATATTTCAGCTTATTTGCTGCTACAAATTCCACAAATTTCTTTCCTTTAAATAATTTCTCTAAATCACTTAGTAAGGCTAGTTTATGTTCTAATTTTTTCTTTTTTTCTAAAAGATCTTTTTGCTCTTCTAACTTTAACTTTATATTCTTTAATTCTTCATCAATTTTAATTTTATTTTCATTAATTTCATTAAAGTCTCTTTCTTTCTCATTCCTTAGTAATCTTATTTCTTCATAATTTTCTTTAGTTAATTCTTTACCATTTATTTTTTTAATTAAACTTTCAATTGCTCCTATTACTTTTGATATATTATCTTTATAATTTTCTACTTTTGCCTTGTATTTGTTAATTTCATCTTTTTCAATTAAATTCTTCTTAACATCTTCTAATGAATTAAACCCTTCGCTATCAATTGCTACTTCTAACTGTGCTTCTTGATCTTTTTTTCGCTTATTTAATTCTTTGTCTTTACTAATTGTCGCTATTAGTTTTTCATTACAATCTGTAAATTCTTTTTCAATTTTGTTTTTATTATTTTCCGCACTGTTGAAATAGAAGTGTATATCTTTTATATTTTTTTGAATTTTATTAAGCAGTGAATCTAAATCTTTTTCATCGTTGACTTTATTTTTTATTGATTCAAGCTTTTCTTCTTTATTTTTTTCGTACCCGTCTAAATCTGCATTATCCTTAGCTAATTTTTCTTTTATCAATGATATTTCAATGTTTGTTTTTTCTTTTTTCATTTCTAATGTTTCAACTAATTTTCTGTTTTCCTTAACTATCTTAAACAACTTTTCTCTTTCTTTTTCAATTTCTTTAATTTCTTCATTCTTTTTATTAAAATCAATTACTTTTGTTTCTGATTTTAATAAACTCAGTTTTTTTTCCAAGTTACTTAATTCTTCTGTATTATCTTTAATATTCTTTTCTAAATCTCCTAATTGCCTTTGATTAGTTTTTACTATAGCTCTTAGTGCATTTATTTCTCCATTTTTGATAATCATTTCACTTTTTAGATTATTAATATTTTTTTCTAACTTATCTTTTTCTTTAGTATAATTATCTAAAGCATTTTTTAAATTCGTAAATTCAGTTTTTAATTTATCTAAAGGTTTTTCTTTAAATTCAGTTCCTAATTTCTTTATCTCCTCTTCATTCACTTTTATTTTTTCATAAAAATTAGTCTTTTGGGTTTCATTTTCAATGACTTTATTATTAACAACTTTTATTATATTTTCCTTGTTTTTTATTTCCTTTTCTATATCTTTCAAGTTTGATATTTCAATCTGCTTTATATTTTCTATAATATGATGAGTAGCACCACATACTGGACATACGTCTCCATCTATAAGTTCTTCTCTAAGCGTATTCGCTATATTTTCTCTCATAATTTCTTTTTCTTTATCTTTAATTCTTTCTAATTCTTCCTCTTGTTTTTTTCTTTCTTCTTTTTTGTTTGTGATTTCTATATTTAAAGCTTTTATTTCATCTTCTGAAGATTTTATATCATCATTTGACTTATAATATATCATCCACTTTTGATCATTTTCAACTATTAATTGATTTAAATTCACTAAATCATTTTGCTCTCCTGGTGAATTTTTAATCAAGTAATCATATTGCTTTTCATGTTCTTCCAAATCCTTATTTACTTTTTCTATTATGTCTTTTAAAGTTTTGCCTTTAATTATAGTTTCATTATTTTCTTTTTCAAGAAAATTTTTCTTTTCTATATCCTTAGTAATAATTACCTTTACATTTCTCAATTTATCTTCTGCAATTATTCCTTGTTGAACTTTTTCTTTAAGTAATTCATCAATTTTTAAGTTATCATATGTTTTTTCATCTTCTTTAATTTCTTTATTTTTATTTTTTATTTCTGTATCTATATTAATAAGTTCACTTTGTATTTTTTTATTATCAGCTTCAAGTTCTTTAACTTCTGACTTTAAATTATTTATTTTATTTTGTATAACATCTATTAATTTTTTTTCTTCAATTGCATCTTTAATCTTTTGTTCATCTATCATAAACTTAGGAAGTTTATTTTCTTTATTCCCCTTTGCAGTCGTCCATATCATTTCTATTTTTTCTTTTTCTTCTTTAATCTTATCTATTGCTAATTTAAATTTGTTCAATTCAATTTCATTTTTATTAAATTCTTTTATAGTATTTTCGAAAGCATCTATATAAGGTATGACCTTTGACCCTGATTCACCTAGTTTTATTTTCTCTATATCTTTATTTATCTCGTTTTCTTTTTCTTTAAGGATTTTTTCTTTTTCTTTGTATTCTATTAATTCTAGCTGTAATTTCCATATTTCTTCATTTTGTTTATAATTTTTTTCTATTATTTCTAATTCACTTTTTAAAATTCCCAAACCCTTCTTGAATTCTTCTAATGTTTCTTCTTTTTCTTTTAATTTATCTTCACTTATATCGTCGTATCCACTTAATTGTCCAATTAAAACATTATTATCAGTTTTTTCCTTACTAATTTTTGAATTTAGCTTTCTAGATAAATTATCTCCATATTGTTGAAGGTTAAATAATCTTTCAAGCATATCACGTCTATCCTTGCCCTCAAGCTTTAAAAACTCACTAAATTTTCCTTGTGGCAAGACAACAGTTCTCGTAAAGTCTTCTAAATTAAGACCTATTATCTCTTCAACTTTTTTATTTATAGTTTTAACCCCATCTGCTAAAACTTCTTCATCTTCTGGATTTGTGATATCAACTATTTTGCACTTTCCAGAATTTATAGTTCCATCTTTTTTTCTTCTAAACTCTCTATCTATAGCATATCTTTTAATTTCAGCTCCTGATATTTGAAATTCAAAATTTACATTTAATCTATCGCAATTGGTATTTATATAATTAGAGCTTTTTCTTGATACATTTCCATATAACGCCAAAGTTATTCCATCTAATATAGTTGACTTTCCACTACCTGTAGGCCCGAATATACCAAAAAATCCTCTATCAGTTAATTTATCAAAGTCTATAGTTTGCTCTTCTATAAAGCTATTTAATCCTTTAATCTTAAGCTTGATTGGTTTCATCTATTTCACCTTCTTCACTAATAATTGATAAAAGTAAATCTACAACCTCTTCTTCAGGTATAGTTTCTCTTTCTTTTACATAAAAATCTCTAAATATTTCTTCAAAGGACTTATCACTTAAATCTAAGGCAATTTCTTCTTCTACGCCTTTAACTTTAGGCATTATTTCTAAAATATCCTTCTTTAAATCTTTCATTTGCTTTATTTCATCTTCTCTTATATATCTATCTGTATTAATCTCTAGATAAACCCAACAATCTCTTTCCTTATTTTCATCACATTTTAAAATAGCCTCTTCAATGCTATAACATTTCCAAACTTCAATAGGCTTATAAACTTTTAGGTTTACTTCTTGTATATTACATTCTTCACTCGCTTTAACATCAACTATAAAGCATTTCTTATTAAAATTAATTTCCTTTTTATTATAATGAATAGGTGAACCGCAATATCTAGCTTTCTTATTTGTACCAGGTACTATCTGTGGCTTATGTACATGTCCTAAAGCTACGTACTGTGCTTCTTTTGGGAAACAGCTACCATCAACTATATAAGTGCCACCTAATTGGATGCTTCTTTCCGAGCCACTTTCTTCGCTTCCCATAGCAAATAAATGTGATATAACCAAATTAATAGTATCTTCTCTATAATGACCTTTTAAAGAATCAAATAAAGAAAATATTCTATCACTATAAGATTTAGCTTTTTCATCTTCATCATCCATTCCGTTATAAATGACTTCATTTAATCGTTTTTCACTTGGGTAAGGTACAGTTAAAATAACTGCCTTTTCATTATTCATTTCAATTTCAATGAATCCTTCTCCTGAATCTAAAATTTTATGTTTTCCATATTCTCCAAAGGGAACAATAGTCTTTGGAGTTCCAACCATAATAATTCCATGTTCACGAGCCAATGGCCCTGCTGCAACCAATCTTTCTGGATTATCATGATTCCCTGAAATAACTAAAGTAAGCCTCTCTCCATTTCCTGATAATCTTTTCAACGTATCATAAAATATTTTTTCAGCCCTTGCTGGAGGATTTGAATTATCATAAACATCCCCTGCAATCATAATTAAATCTATATTATTTTCTTCAACAATGCTGACAAAATCATTTAAAAATTCTTCTTGCTCATCCATTCTGCTTTGCCCTTCTAAATTTTTACCTAAATGCCAATCTGCTGTATGCAATATTCTCAAAATATAACGCCTCCCTATTAAATCCTTTTCTCATCTAACTAATAATATTATAGCTTAATTCAACATATTTTTTCCAATACTATTTTTAAATATATGCTTCTGATCCGCATTATAACTATAAGTGACAATCAAAAGTGAGAATCAAAATTTTATATTTCGTTCTTCGAACTTTCCCTGTGGGCATTTTATCTTTGGCAAGCAGAACTTTCACACCGTGCAATCTATGATTTTGCTCTTCGAACTTACTCAATGAACGAATTTGAGTCGAGTTTCCTTTTATTCTTAAGTACTTAAGTGTTTTTGTTCTTTTAATGTTTTCTTTTTATATCTTGATGCTGGTATAATATGGCAGACACATAATAGTTTAATATTTTCAACTATTATTGAAATAGGAAGTGTGGTTACATGAGAAACATGACATACTATTGTCAAGTATCTTACTTTATAATATTTTTGAGGTGATAATATGCAGATTAACAGACTATTCGAAATTGTCTATATCTTGCTCAATAAAAAAACAATAACTGCCAAAGAGCTCGCTGAACACTTTGAGGTATCTATAAGAACAATTTATCGGGATATTGATAAGCTGACTTCAGCAAACATACCAATCTACACAAGTCAAGGAAAAGGTGGCGGTATCACCTTACTCGATGATTATATACTTAATAAATCAGTACTTTCAGAAAATGAGCAAAATGAAATATTGTTTGCATTACAAAGTTTAACTGCAACGCAATATCCGGAATCGGATAATATACGTTCAAAATTAAGTAGCTTGTTCAATAAAAATAAAATCAATTGGATTGAAGTTGACTTTTCTTCATGGGGCAATGGCAAGAATCGAAAAGAGCAGTTTAATATACTGAAAAGCGCCATTATAAGCCATCGAGTCATTACTTTTGAATATTTTAACTCTTTGGGTGAAAAAAGCATCCGAAGGGTTGAACCTATAAAACTTCTTTTCAAAAGCAAATCATGGTATTTACAGGGGTTTTGCCTGTTAAAAAAAGCGGACAGAACGTTTAAAATTACCCGTATGTCAGATGTCCAAATAACTGAAGATTCTTTCATCAAAAAGCCTCCTACTGAGCTATCGAAAGATACTCAAGATCAAGAATTCGTGAAATCGGTAGACCTAAGATTAAAGATAGCTCCTGCTGGAGCCTATAGAGTACTTGACGATTTTAATGAAAATGAAGTTATAAAAAATGAAGATGGATATTTTATTGTCAGCACATCTTTACCTGGAGGTGAGTGGCTGCTCAATTACATCCTTTCCTTCGGCCTTGTTGCTGAAGTGTTAGAACCAAAAAGTATGCGCAAAATTATTCAAAAAAATTTAGAAGAGATGATTAAACAATACAAAAAATAAAATTTCATAACCTGACGCGATGTAGTCAGGTTATCTTCAATATAATAAAAACATCATCGAACATCATTCAAATAAGTTCGCGATTATAAAGGAGAGATAACATGAATATAAAACTACCTCAACCGGTCGAAACATATTTCAATGCATCTAATGTTCCTGACCCGAGTGCGTTTCTTTCAATCTTTGACAAAGATGCCATTGTTGTTGATGAAGGGCATGAATACCAGGGTGCAGCCGCAATTAAAGAGTGGAGCAAACAGCATCATTTCAGTACCAAACTTATAATGGAAGCTACGAACGTTGTCCAGATCCACAATAAGACCATTATCACTGCTAAGATAGACGGTGACTTTGATAAAACCGGACTTCCTGATCCATTACTGCTTGATTTTCATTTTACTGTCGCTGAAGATAAAATTACACGATTGATCATCTTATTTGCTCGCAAACTAGTGAGTGATTAAGAGAATAGAAACACTATATCACACGACAATTCTGTGGCTGTAATGAACATTGATTTCATTACAGCCACAGAACGTGCCATGCATGTGCGTAGGCTTTACCATCAAATTGAAGAACATATTAATGGAAAGGTGTGGACTATTCAAGAGGATATGCTAGGCTTTGTTACTGATGTCGGTATCGTAGGTCGACTAGTCATGGCTGCCGATGGACCTTGGGCATATGGCGGAGATGTGCATGTTGAACTAGAGAGCAAGCTTTCTGAGTGCCTTTGGTGGATTTTAGTACTATCCGACCGTCTAGGAGTCGATATCACTGAGGCTTTCACGTCATTTGTGGACAATCGAGATACCGAGATCACAAGTTAATAATAAACAAGCTAAATTTACAGTACCAGAATAGTCTATAGAAATATAAGATATCCTGATATTTTTTAAATTAAGGTATAAACTTTATTCTGCTCTCATGCAACTAAATTAATCTCTTCATCTGAATTTCTTATATAAAAAATAAAAGTATAGATTAAGCTAGGTTTAATATTTTAAAAACCTAATTTAATCTATACTTATTAACTGTAACTTTACAGCCCAGGATTCCATTTTAAGTGACCTATAGTACACCTATAACACTATTTAAATCATATTATTTATTTTGTTGATAATAAATAATATTTTAGTTTGGTAAATAAAAAGGATTTATACCTTTTTAACAAATTCAGATTTTAATTGCATAGCTCCAAAACCATCGATTTTGCAATCAATATCATGATCTCCGTCAACTAAACGTATATTTTTTACTTTTGTACCTATTTTTATTGATGATGGACTTCCTTTTACTTTAAGATCTTTAATTATTGTTACAGAATCACCATCACTTAAGATATTTCCATTTGCATCTTTGACAATCTTTTTATCTTCACTATTTTCAGTT
>Ga0302162_10000351_pt1 | contig 13116 bp, 13 predicted proteins | sample I_Fen_E2_2_FD_193501 | JGI IMG/M metagenome (GOLD analysis project Ga0302162, IMG submission 193501) | Peat permafrost microbial communities from Stordalen Mire near Abisko, Sweden - I_Fen_E2_2 | ecosystem: Environmental > Terrestrial > Soil > Wetlands > Permafrost | place: Sweden: Abisko...
GGTTTTAGTTAGGAGAAGATTAATAAATGAACGTAAAAGATTTTGATTTTTATTTACCAGAAGAATTAATAGCTCAACACCCTCTAGAACAAAGAGATTCATCAAGACTTATGGTTTTAGATAAAGAAACTGGAGAAATTAATCATAAGAAATTTCATGACATTGTAGGATATTTGAATGAAGGAGATACTTTAGTATTAAATAATACAAGAGTAATGCCAGCAAGATTAATTGGTGAAAAAGAAGATACTCACGGGAAAATAGAATTTCTTTTGCTTAAGAGAATTGAAAAAGATAAGTGGGAATGCTTAGCAAAGCCAGGTAAATCTGCAAGAGTAGGCAGAAAGTTTACGTTTGGAGACGGAAAATTAAAAGCTGAAGTAGTAGAAGTTAAAGATGATGGAAATAGAATTGTTGAATTTTTCTATGATGGAATATTTGAAGAAGTATTAGATGCACTTGGTGAAATGCCATTGCCTCCATATATTCATGAAAGATTAGAAGATAGAGAAAGATATCAAACAGTTTATTCGAAAGAAAATGGTTCAGCTGCAGCACCAACTGCAGGACTTCACTTTACAACGGAATTATTAGCGGAAATAAAAGACAAGGGTATAAATATAGTTTATTTAACTTTGCATGTTGGACTTGGAACTTTTAGACCAGTAAAGGTTGAGTCTTTAGAAGAACATGAGATGCATTCAGAATTTTATATGCTTTCAAAAGAAAGTGCAGATATAATAAATGAGACTAAAAAAAGAGGGAATGCTGTTATTTCTGTTGGGACAACATCAACAAGAACTTTAGAAACTATTGGTGATAATAATGGATTTGTTAAAGAACAAAGTGGATGGACTAATATTTTTATATATCCAGGATATAAATTTAAAGTAGTGGATAACTTAATAACAAACTTCCATTTGCCACAATCAACACTAATAATGCTTGTTTCAACTTTGGCTGGAAGAGATAATGTTATGAATGCATATAAAGAAGCAGTAAATGAAAAATATAGATTTTTCTCATTTGGAGATGCTATGTTTATCAAATAAATAGTGCGTAATTATCAATGCTCAATGATGAATTAAGGGGACAGTTCCTACGGAACTTAAAATAATATAATCAAAAATCTCAAAGAGATTTTATTCCTATCATTGACAATTGATAATTGAACATTGAAAATTGGCATGTACAGTTTTGATTACATTGATGAGGTGACATAATCAAATGTTTCAATTATATAAGGTATCTTTAGTTATTTTCTTAAGATGCCCAAAAATTATAATTAAGAGGTGGAACTTTTGAGTAAAAGATATACGTTATTAAAAAAAGATGGAAAAGCAAGGAGAGGGCAGTTTGAGACTCCCCATGGGACTATACAAACTCCTGTATTTATGAATGTTGGAACACTTGCCGTTATAAAAGGAGCTGTGTCTAGCATGGATTTAAAGGAAATAGGATGCCAAGTTGAACTCTCTAATACATATCATCTTCATTTAAGACCAACAGATAAAGTGGTTAATAAACTTGGAGGATTACACAAATTCATGAATTGGGATAGACCGATTCTTACAGATTCTGGTGGATTCCAAGTGTTTTCACTTGCAAAGATGAGGAAGATTAAAGAAGAAGGTGTATATTTCAATTCTCATATAGATGGTAGAAAAATATTTATGGGACCAGAAGAATCAATGCAAATTCAAAGTAATTTAGCATCAACTATTGCAATGGCTTTTGATGAATGTGTTGAAAATCCAGCACCAAGAGAATATGTTGAAAGATCAGTAGATAGAACTACAAGATGGCTTGAAAGATGTAAAACTGAAATGGATAGATTAAACTCTCTTCCAGATACAATAAATAAAGAACAAATGTTATTTGGTATAAATCAAGGTGGAGTTTATGAAGATATAAGAATAAAACATGCTAAAGAAATAACTAAAATGGACTTAGATGGGTATGCTATAGGCGGACTCGCTGTCGGAGAAACGCATGAAGAAATGTATAGAGTACTAGATGCTGTTGTGCCATATTTACCAGAGGATAAACCAATATATTTAATGGGAGTTGGAACTCCAAGTAATATATTAGAAGCGGTGGATAGAGGAGTAGACTTCTTTGATTGCGTACTTCCTGCTAGAAATGGAAGACATGGAAATGTATTTTGTAGCGATGGTAAGCTTAATATCATGAATGCAAAATTTGAACTTGATACAAGACCAATAGATGAAGGGTGTCAATGTCCAACGTGTAAGAGCTACACAAGAGCTTATATAAGACATTTATTTAAAGCTAAAGAAATGCTTGCTATGAGATTATGCGTATTACACAATTTATATTTCTATAACAAATTAATGGCAGAGATAAGAGATGCTATTGATGACGGATGTTTTAAGGAATTTAAAGAAAAGAAATTGAAAGAATGGGAAGGTAGAGTTTAGGAAAATTCAATATTTAATTGTCAACACTAAAATATTAATTGATCAATAAATATTTGTAAAATATTACGAATTTTGTTTTTGAATATGCCTAAATTGATAGTTTAATATATGCAATAAATACTGGTGTATATTGACATTAAACTTAAAAAAATGTAAACTTCTTATCATAGAATAAAGAAATATCAAAAAATAAATTTGGAGGAAAAAGATGGATAATATATCAGCATTACTTATTAACGTAGTTCCTTTTATACTAGTGTTTGTAGTTTTTTATTTTTTACTTATATTACCTGAAAAGAAAAGAAAAAAGAAATATCAAGGTATGCTTGAGGAATTAAAGATAAATGATGAAGTTGTAACAAGAGGTGGAATCATTGGAAAGATTACACATATAGATGAAACAAGTATTACTCTTGAAACAAGCACTGCTAAAACTAGAATTAAGTTTGATAAGAGTGGAATATCATATAAAGTAAAAGCAGATTAATCATAATGCCCTTTAATACATCATAAAATGAAGTATTAGGGGGTGTTGTTTTAATGGAAAATAGTAAATTCTTTAAATCAGTATTAAAAGGTACTACAGGATCTTTAATTCTTAGCTTTATAGGAATTGCAGTTTTATCTTTGCTCATGACTAAATTAGTATTTAGTAAAGGTATTTTTAACATGATATATGTAATAATATCTTTATGTAGCCTAAGTATAGGTGCAATGATAGGAGCAAAAAAAAATCAATCAAAAGGATGGCTTGTAGGTATTGGCGTAGCAATAGGATATTACTTGGTGTTATTTGCACTAGCTAGTAGCTTTAATAGTGAAATAACTTTTAAATTTTTTGATTTAGCAAAACTATTTATAGCTTTAGCAGTAGGTACTCTTGCTGGAATGTTAGGAATAAACTTATAAGATACTTTTACTTCATAATTAATTTAATCAGGATTAAAAGAAGTTGTACGTTTGTAAGATAATGTTTAGTTCAAATTTTAAAGGGATTTTTAGTTATATCCATGCATAAATAAAAAACTTTATTAAGAAATTATAGTGTGCTATAATGAACAATGTGCCAACATAAGAGTATAATAATATTTAAAATTAAGAATAAATAAACGCTTTCAATGATAGAGGGTTATTTTCTTAATTTTAAGTATTTTAGTATTTTACATAACAATAAAATGATTCTTAGCTTCAAGTGGAGTTTTCTTGATAGGAATACAAATTTTCTGCACCTGAAACTTAGAAGAACTTATAACCTCAAGGGTCACAATGTACCCTCAAGGGGCACCTCATCCAGGAGTGTGCAGCCGTTATCTCTTGCTTTAAGAAGGAGAAATGTTACGGATGCTAACTATCGGATAAAAAAACTTTACCAAATTATCATTCGAAATTTTCTTATGAGGAATATATAAAATGCTAATTAAGAAAAAGACATAATGTACAGAGGGGGATTAAGATGAAAAAGAAAAGCAAAAGTTCAGCATTATTGATATTGATTATTGCTGTAATTGGATTGTTAGCTTTTGCAGGATTTAAAGGAGTTGTCCTAGGAGGATATGAATTTAAATCCTTTGATAAAGTAATAACTAGAGGACTTGATTTACAAGGCGGAGTTTCTGTTCTTATGGAAATTCAAAAAGATGCAGTAACTCAAGAAGAATTACAAAGTACTAAAGAACATTTATCTCTAAGAGTAAACAAACTTGGAGTTGCTGAAACAATTGTTACAACAGAAGGCAATAAAAAAATTAGAGTAGATGTACCAGGACTAACTAATTCTAAAGAAATAGTAGATAGCTTAACTAAATCTGGTAATTTGAGTTTTAAAGGACCAGATGGAACAGAAATTTTAACAGGCTCAGATGTTAAAAAAGCAACAGCTCAAATGAGCCAAGAAAAAGGTGGATATGAGATTGCTTTAGAATTTAATGAAGCAGGACAACAGAAGTTTGCAGAAGCTACAGGAAAGTATATAGGACAAAAAATTTCTATTTATCTTGATGATGAAGTAATACAAGAAGCTACTGTACAAGTACAAATAAATGATGGTAAAGCAGTGATTACTGGAAATAAAACATTAGAAGAATGTAAAGCTACTGCTGGATTGATTAATTCAGGCGCACTTCCACTTCCAGTAAAAGAAGTTGAAATTAAGAACGTTGGAGCTGAACTTGGTACTACAGCATTCCCGAATTCAGTTAAAGCAGGTATGATAGGGGTAGGTTTAGTATTCTTGTTTATGTTGTTTCATTATAGAGTTCAAGGCTTAATGGCAAATATAGCATTAACATTATATATAACACTTACACTTTTAGTGTTTATAGAAGTTGGAGTAACATTAACCCTTCCTGGTATAGCAGCCTTTTTGCTTACCATTGGTGTGGCTGTTGATGCAAATATATTGATTTTTGAAAGAACTAAAGAAGAGTTAAAGAAAGGATTTACTATTAAATCAGCAGTTAAAAAAGGATCAGAAAATGCTTTATCTTCAATAGTAGATTCAAATATGACAACTTTACTTGCAGCATTAATTTTATATTTTGTAGGATCAGGATCTGTTAAAGGGTTTGCAATTACACTTATGATAGGTATAATTATAAGTTTATTTACAGGTTTAGTAGTAACAAAGTTACTTGTAAATTTAGCTGTTGAAAGTGGTATGATAAATAAAGTATCACATTTTGGAGTTAAAATGAAAAAGGGGGATGAAAAGCATGCTTAAGATAATGGAAAAAACAAAACTATGGTTTTCAATTTCCCTAATCATTATTGTAATTGGACTGGGATTCTTATGTTTTAGAGGATTAAACTTTGGAATAGATTTTAAAGGTGGTACAGATGTATCAATTCAATTAAATGAAAATATTAATAAGGATGATGTGGACGCAATAGTTAAGACTTATGCACCCGATGCTTCTACAAATACATCTGATAATTATGAATATGAAATAAAGTCAGCAAATCTTGATAGTGATAAACTAGCATCAATTATGACTGATTTAAAAGATAAGTATGGGTTAGCTGATACTGCATTACTTACTCAAAGTGAAATAGGTGCATCAGTAGGAAAAGAGTTAACACAGAACTCAATTTTAGCGTTACTAGCGGCTTTTGCTGTAATGCTTATATATATAGCTATAAGATTCGAATTTAAATTTGGAGTTGCAGCTATAGTAGCTACGATTCATGATATTTTAATAACACTTAGTGTTTATTCAATATTTCATATTTCTGTAAACACACCATTTATTGCAGCTATGTTAACTATAGTAGGATACTCAATGAATGATACAATAGTAATTTTTGATAGAATAAGAGAAAATGCTAAAAAAATGAGAAGAGCAAAGTCAATTGAAGTTGCGGATGTAAGCATAACAGAAACAATAACAAGATCAATATATACATCTCTAGCAACAGTGGTTACAATAATCGCTATGAATGTGCTAGTGCCATCAGTTAGAGAATTTACTATTCCTTTAATAATAGGTATTGTAAGTGGTGCATATTCTTCAATATGTATAGCATCACCAATATGGGTATATTTAAAAGATAAAATTGGAAACAAAAAAGGAAAACTACAAAGAGCTTAATTACTGGAAAATAATAAAGACCTCCAGCACTAAATGGAGGTTTTTTAATTTGTTAACAAAATAATTGTAAAAATTACTATAATCATTTATAATAAAGGTGTTTTCTAATTTTATGGAGGAATAAGCCATGCGTAAATTCTGGGAAAGTATATATTGTCCGAATTATATTACTGGATATAACCCATTTATACTTAAAGGTATGAACAAAGCAATAGAGAGATTAGCTTTAGCTGTAAATAATAGACAAAAAATAGTTGTCTATGGTACATATAATGTTGACGGAATTTGTGCAGTTTCATCATTGATTCTGGTTTTAAAATATTTAAATGCTGATGTTGAGTATGTTATATATGATAGACAAGAAAATAATGCTGTAATAAATTCAATAGACATAAAAGATAATGTGGATTTTTTAGGTGCTGAACTTTTAATAACTTTAGGTGTAGGATTGAAGTCTCAAGAAGAAGTAAATTTATGCAAGGAATTAGATATAGATTTAATTGTTGTTGAAAATGAGGAAAGTGACTTAGTGAATGATTACATTTACATTAATCCAAATCAAAAGGGTTGTCAGTATAGATATAAAAATTTATCTACAAGTGGATTAGCTTTTAAATTAATGCAAGCTATCGCTATTTATTACAATATGAAAAGTATAAATAAGTATTTAGATTTAATACTTATTGGTATACAGTGGTCGAAAGTATCGGCTAAAGGGGAAAATGGAGTATTAATTAAAGAAGGAAATAAATTCTTAATGAATACTAATAATAATGGGTTGAGATCAATAATAGAATTTAATAATATAGAAGAATTTGATAATGATGGCATAAATAAAATAATAGAATTTATAATCCCGCCTATAGGGGCAGTTGGAATTATGGATAATGCGAGAATTGTTTTAGAACTATTAACAACAAATGATAAAGACAGAGCGAATCAAATTATTAAATATTTATATAGTTTAAAGAGGACTAATCCTTTAAACTATATATAATAGTTAACAGCATATATTATATATTTTATTGTTTAAATTTCTAATCACAAATTTCAGATATATTAAAATGAATGCTATGGAGGAATAAAAATGAATTTAAAAGAAAAAATACGAGTAATAGATAATTTTCCTAAAGAAGGAATTAGTTTTAAAGATATAACAACATTAATATCTGATGGAGAAGCATTGAAGGAAGCTATTGATCAAATTATAAATCATATAAAGGACAAGAAAATTGATTTGATAGTAGGACCAGAAGCAAGAGGTTTTATTTTTGGAGTTCCTGTAGCATACGCTTTAGGAATAGGATTTATTCCCGTAAGAAAACCAGGGAAATTACCTGGGGAGACTATTTCAATTAATTATGGATTAGAATATGGAGAAGACCAACTTCAAATTCATAAAGATGCTATTAAACCTGGTCAAAGAGTTGCAATTGTAGATGATTTATTAGCAACAGGAGGCACTGTAGAAGGTGTTGTTAAGTTAATAGAACAAGCAGGTGGAGAAGTTGCATCACTAGATTTTGTAATAGAATTAACAGAACTTAATGGAAAAGATAAACTTAAAGGTTACGATGTATTATCATTAGTTAAATATGATGTTTAATTTAACTGATATTTTTTGATTTTTGGATGATTATTTTTATGAGGCCTTATGAAGCTTAATTTGTAAGGCTAGTATTTCTTTTAAATATTTTAGGTACATTCGAATGCCTTATTGAAAATAATTCTAAAATATTATATAATTATTAGAAAATAAGGCTGGTTATTAAACCAGCCTTTGAATTTATTTTTTAACGAATTAATGTAGAAGGAGAGCAGTCCTTATGGTTGATAAATTATTGGAAACAATCCATAACAATTGTAATAATGTTGATGTTGATATGGTAAAAAAAGCATATCATTTTGCTGAAAAAGCTCATAAGGAACAAAAAAGAGAATCAGGTGAACCTTATATCATTCATCCAATAGCAGTAGCTGAAATTTTAGCTGACTTAGGCATGGACACAAATACTATTGTAGCTGGATTACTACATGATGTAATAGAAGATACAGATTTTTCTTATGATGAAACAGTTTCACTTTTTAATGCAGAGATAGCCAATCTTGTGGAAGGTGTTACTAAACTTACTAAACTTGGAGAAATGGAATATAAAACTAAAGAAGAACAGCAAGCAGATAATGTTAGAAAAATGTTACTTGCTATGGCAAAGGATATTAGGGTAATAATAATAAAGTTAGCAGATAGATTACATAATATGAGAACCCTTAAATTTATGCCAGCTAAAAAACAAAAAAACAAAGCAAAAGAAACCTTAGATATTTATGCTCCTTTAGCTCATAGGCTAGGTATGTCTAAAATTAAATGGGAACTTGAAGATTTATGTTTTAGATATTTACATGAACAAGAATATTATGATTTAGTAGATAGTATTGCAGAAAAAAGGGTTGAAAGAGAAGCTTATATAAAAGATGTAGTAAAAGATTTAAATGAAAAGCTTGAAGCATCAGGGATAAAATCAGAAATTGATGGAAGACCAAAGCATTTTTATAGTATTTATAAAAAAATGGTAAGTAAGAATAAAAGTATAGAGGAAATTTTTGATTTAACAGCTATTAGAGTTTTAGTTGACTCAGTTAAAGATTGCTATGGAGTACTGGGCATAGTTCATACTATATATAGACCGATTCCTGGACGATTTAAGGATTATATTGCCATGCCTAAGCCCAATATGTATCAATCACTACATACTACTGTAATTGGACCACAAGGTAAAACCTTTGAAATTCAAATAAGAACTTTTGAAATGCATAAGACAGCGGAATATGGAATTGCCGCACATTGGAAGTATAAAGAGGGCGATACTGGAAATCCAGAACAAGATAAACCAAAAGATTTTGAAAAGAAACTTGTATGGCTTAGAGATATGTTGGAATGGCAAAAAGAAACATCAGATGCAGAAGAATTTATAGAAGGCTTTAAAATAGATTTATTTTCAGATGAAGTATTTGTATTTACTCCTAAAGGAGTTGTAATAAACTTATGTAGTAAAGCTACACCGATAGATTTTGCGTATAGAATACATACGGATATTGGAAATAAGTGCGTAGGAGCTAAGGTTAATGGTAAAATAGTGCCTCTCGATTATACTCTTAAAACTGGAGAAATTGTTGAAATATTAACTTCTCCTAATGCAAAGGGTCCTAATATGGATTGGTTAAATATTGCAAAAAGTAATCAATCTAAAAGTAAAATAAAGCTTTGGTTTAAAAAGGCTAAAAAAGAAGAAAACATAGTAAAAGGTAAGGAACTTCTTGAAAAAGAATTAAAGAAGCAAAGTGTTAATTATGTAGATATTGCCAAAGGTGAAATTTATGATAAATTAATGAAACGATATAATATCCATTCAATGGATGATTTATATGCTTTACTTGGTATTGGCGGATTTTCTGTATCAACCCTTATTTCAAGGCTTAAAGAAGATAATGGATTAATAAATAAAGATAAAGAAAAAGAGAATAAAGAAATTTTAAATAAAGCTATTGAAGAACAAATTGCAAAATCAGCAAGGCAACCAGAACCAAATAGTTATGGAATAACTGTTAAGGGTGAAAGTAATCTAATGGTTAGATTTGCTAAATGCTGTAGTCCTGTGCCGGGAGATGATATTTTAGGATACATTACTAAAGGCAGGGGTGTATCAGTACATAGAAAAGATTGCAGTAATTTACAGAACCTTATAGATACTGATGGAGAGAGAGTTATAGAAGTTAACTGGGGATCATCAAAAGGCACAGCTTATTTTGCTGAAATTCAGGTTGAAGCAGATGATAGAGAAGGATTACTTGCAGATGTAATGAGTGTTATAACAGAGCTTAAGTTGCAATTAAATGCAGTTAATGCAAATTTGTCAAAACAAGGATTCGCATTAATTAATGTAAAATTAAAGATTACATCAGTAGATAGCCTAAAAGACTTAATGAAAAGACTAAAGAAATTAAAAGGTGTAGCAGATGTATATAGAGTTAATAGCTAACTTAGGCATACTGACTTGTTATTTTTTTTAAATATGCTTTAGAAAGGTGATATAACATGAGAGCAGTGGTGCAAAGAGTGACCTCATCTAGTGTTTCAGTTAATGAAAATATAATTGGGAAAATCGGAATAGGTTTTAATGTATTAATAGGAATATCTAAAGATGATACTGTAGAAGATTTAAATTATATAAAGGACAAGATTATTAATTTAAGAGTGTTTCATGATGAAAATGATAAAATGAATTTATCACTATTAGATTTTAAAGGTGAAATACTCGTCATATCTCAATTTACTTTATATGGAGATTGCAGAAAAGGTAGAAGGCCAAATTTTATGGAAGCTCAAAGTGGAGAAGAAGCAAATAAGCTTTATAAAGAATTCTTAAAGATTCTTAAAACATCTAACTTAAAAGTTGAAAGTGGAGAATTTGGTGCAGATATGAAGGTTGAAATTAATAATGATGGCCCTGTTACGATACTAGTAGATAGTAAAAGAAATTTTTAGGCATATGGAAGAAATAATAAGTCAATGATGCAATGTATAGTTTGGGTCAGACAAGGAGGTATGCTTGCCTTATAGTGGGCTATTAGGTGAACATACTGACGAAGTATGACACAAAATATACTAGCATGCTGACTTATTATTTCTGGAATATGCCTTGAGGAGGAATTAAAGTTGATTATAAAAACTATTATAGCAGGAATGTATGAAGAAAATTGTTATTTAATAATGGATAAAGATACAAAAGAACTTGCAATTATAGATCCAGGTGGACAACCAAACATAATCCAAGAAGAAATTAAACTTTTAAATGGAAAGCCAAAATTTATTCTTTTAACGCATGGACATATGGATCATGTAGGTGGAGTTATTGAATTAGTTAATAAATTTAATATTCCATTTTATATAAATGAAATAGAAGAAAAATATATGAAAAATGATAAATCTGTTTTTGGATTATTGCCTAATGCTTCAGGATATTTAAAAGAAGGAGATACTTTAAATTTAGGTAGTAATTTAATAAAAGTTATAGAAACACCAGGGCATACAGCGGGAGGTCTTTGTTTCTTAATTGCTAATAAACTCTTTACAGGAGATACTCTTTTCCAAGGATCTGTTGGAAGAAGTGATTTTCCAGGTGGAGATGGTATGCAACTTATAAAGAATATAAAAGAAAAATTACTTCCACTAGGAGATAATATTGAGGTTTATGCAGGACATGGAGCAGCCTCTACTATAGGATATGAAAAAAGAATGAATCCCTTTCTATAAAGGATAAAATTGTGCATTATAATTATTGCACATTTTTTAAGGAGCAATAATGGAAATTAAGATTAATTTGAATAATTTAAGATTTAGATATGAGGTATATCAATTATTTAATGTATACTTCCCAATGAAGGAAATAAAATTTTTAGAAAAAGAAGCAGCAGATTATACTTTTTATATTGATGAGGAAATTTTAAGATTTGAATATAAAGATTATTGCAAAAAAGAATCTTTAGGAGAAGATATTAAAAATTCTCTTAGAAGGTTTCTTTTTCTGTGTCTAAAGGATATAACAAATGATATATATCCTTGGGGGATTTTAATTGGAATTAGACCTTCTAAAATAGCATTAAAATTAATTAAAGAAGGAAATACTGAAGAAGAAGTTATAGAAATATTTAAAGAGAGATATTTAGCGCATGAAGACAAAGCAAAATTATGTATAGATGTGGCAAAAGCTGAAGAAAGAATAGTTAATAAAGATAAAAATAATATTGCTATTTATATTGGAATGGCATTTTGTCCAACTAAATGTCTTTATTGTTCGTTTACTTCTAATCCAATAGGTGTTCATAAAAAAATGGTAATGCCATATTTAGATGCATTAATAAAGGAAATAAGAGGTATTAGCAAATATGTTAAGGAAAAAAACCTTAATATTGAATCTGTATACTTTGGTGGAGGTACTCCAACAGCAGTTAATGATAAAGAATTCATGATGTTAATGACTGAAATCTGTGATAATTTTATTAAGAATAATAATGTTAAAGAATTCACAGTTGAATGTGGAAGACCAGATACTTTAACTGAAAATAAATTACAAGCTATGAAGGATTGTAGTGTAGATAGAATAAGTATTAATCCACAAACTATGAATGATAAAACCTTAAAATTAATAGGAAGAACTCATTCTTCAGAAGATATTAAAGAAAAGTTTAAAATGGCAAGAGAGCTTGGTTTTGATGATATTAATATGGATATAATAATAGGGCTTCCAGGTGAAACCCATGAAGATATGATAAATACTAAAAATGAATTAATAAAATTAAAACCAGATAGTATTACAGTACATGGATTAGCCCTAAAAAGAGGGTCTAGGATGTATGAAGAATTTATTCTTAAAAAAGGTATAGAAATGACATCTCAAGAAGAAATTATTAAAATGTATGAAGAAAGCAGAAATTTAGCGGAAAATTTAGGTCTTTCACCATATTATATGTATAGACAAAAAAATATGGTTGGAAATTTGGAGAATTTAGGGTATGCTAAAGAAGGCAAAGAATGTATTTATAACATTCAAATGATTGAAGAAAGACAAACAACAATTGCATTAGGAGCAGCTGCTGTAAGTAAAGTAATATTTTTAGAAGAAGATAGACTTGAAAGATTCCCTAATTTAAAGGATCTTCATGAGTATGTATCAAGAATTGATGAAATGATTGAAAGAAAAAAGAATTTACTGGATACTTTATATTAGTAACTGGTAACTTTATCTGATGTCTAGCCACTGTACCCCCCACTTCTTTAAGTGGGAGATAACAGTGGCACGACCCTAGATGAGGTGCCCCTTGAGGGTACATTGTGACCCTTGTGGTTATAAGTTCAACTAAGATTCGGATGGGGATTAAACCTCACCTGAATCAAGTTTCACTTTATATATTAAGTTATTAAATTAATGAAAAATTAACAGTGTATATTGTTACTGTCAATTGTTAATTGAAATTTACTTTATGCATAAAAAGGAGGAAATAAAATGGCAATGGAAATGCAAGCACCTAAA
>Ga0302162_10000352_pt1 | contig 13100 bp, 15 predicted proteins | sample I_Fen_E2_2_FD_193501 | JGI IMG/M metagenome (GOLD analysis project Ga0302162, IMG submission 193501) | Peat permafrost microbial communities from Stordalen Mire near Abisko, Sweden - I_Fen_E2_2 | ecosystem: Environmental > Terrestrial > Soil > Wetlands > Permafrost | place: Sweden: Abisko...
AATATTACAAGTCCAACCTTTACTATTGTTAATGAATACGAAGGTGGGCGATTGAAGCTTAATCACTTTGATGTTTATAGAGTAAGTGATCCTGACGAAATTTATGCAATTGGATTTGATGATTATATATTTTCAGATGCAGTGTCTATTATAGAATGGGCAAATTATATAGAAGAAATTCTACCAAAGGATTTACTTCACATAAAAATAGAAAAAGACTTTCCACGTGGAGAGGATTATAGAAAAATAACTTTGACTCCTTATGGAGAACGATATGATTATATAAAGGAGCTAATATTATGATTATACTTGCTGTAGATTCATCTTCAAAAGTTGCAACTGTTGCATTAATCAAAGATGAGAAATTACTTGGAGAAATTACTTTAAATGATAAGAAAGAACACTCTGTAATATTAATGACTATAATTCAAGATTTATTAACTGATAATAATTTAAGTGTTGATGATATTGATGGTTATGTTGTTTCTAGGGGACCTGGTTCTTTCACCGGACTTAGAATAGGCATGGCAACAATCAAAGGTCTAAGCTTTGGAAGTAGTAAACCCTATGTTAGTGTATCCAGTTTAGATGCCCTAGCGCTCAGTGCATCTAATTTTGACGGACTTATATGTCCTATAATGGATGCTTTAAGAAATAGTGTGTATACTTCACTATACAAGGGACATTCAAATTTTATTGATTGTAATAATGAATCAGCAAGTTCTGATTTGAAACATGAATTACCAATTACACTAGAAAAACTTTTAGACTATTCTGCATTAGATATTGATGAACTTCTAGAAATAATCAAAGCTAAAAAAGAAAAAGTTATCTTTATTGGTGATGGGGTAGACAAATATAAAGATTATTTAATTAAAAATTGTCCAAATTGTTATTTCCCACCTAATCATCTTAATTTAGTTCGTGCTTCTTCTTTAGGTGAGTTAGGTAGTATATTGTTAAAAAATGGTGACTTTGATGATCCAAACTCTACTCCATTTTATTTGAAAAAACCACAAGCCGAAAGAGAATACGAGCAAAGGATGCAATAAAGATGAATATAATTATTGATTTTATGAAAGAGGAAAATATTGATGAGATTTTAGATATTAGTGCATTAAGTTTTTCTATTTGTTGGAGCAAAAATTCTTATCTACAAGAATTAACAAATCCTGTCGCTAAATATCTAGTTGCAAAAATTGATAATACGGTCGTGGGTTTTGTAGGAACATGGATCGTACTAGATGAGTCTCACATAACTAATATAGCTGTACATCCCACTTATAGAAAGCAAGGCATTGCATCTAAACTCCTTGAAGAATTACTTAATTACTGTAAAAATCAAGGATGTATTGCTTATACTCTTGAAGTTAGAAGCAGCAATATTGCTGCTAAATCACTTTATGAGAAACATGGATTTAAACAAGATGGAATTAGAAAAAGATACTATGAAGATAACAACGAAGATGCCATACTAATGTGGCTAAGAGAACAATAATTATAGATACGCAACGTAAAAATTGTACTTATGCTTATAATCTAGCTAAATAGTGGGCATGCATTTGTGACCGTTACTTAAGATTTTGATGTAACGCTCCACAAATGCATGCCCTATTCTACTTTTGGATATATATATTCAATGTATAAGAGTACCTTGAAATCTGAGTATCAATATTTGTGGAGAAATGACTATATATGTAAACTGTTTTTATATTAGCTCAATTTCATTATTTATTAATATCTCCATAATTTGTTCACTAGGTTTTTCATCTGTCATTATTGCATCAATATCGTCAATTGCTGCAAATTTGTAATTGCCATCTACATTAAATTTTTTATTTTCCATTACCAAAAATGTTTTCTTGCTCGATTGTATTATTGTAGCTTTGGTAATTCCATCCTCAATCTCAAAAGTAGTTATACTTTTATCAAAGGCATCAACTCCACAACTACCTATAAAGGATTTATCGAATCTATATTTTTTGATAAACTCGTTAGCTGTAGCTCCAATAAATCCATTTAATGATTTATTTAAAACTCCAGCAACTACTACTGCTGTAATATTATTATTTGATTTTGATAAAACATTTGCTATTTCTAACATATTTGTTACCACAGTTATTCTTTTTTGACTTGTTAAAAGAGCCTTTGCTATTAAAATATTGATTGTTGATATGTCTAAAAATATGGTTTCTCTATCTTGTATTAATTCTAATGCCTTTTTTGAAATAATAGTTTTTGTTGAAATATCTATTTTTTCTCTTTCTGAGATATCATATAATTGAGATGATTGTCTAACTTTAATTGCTCCACCATAAGTTCTTTCCAAGCTTCCCTTATGCTCTAATTGCTTCAAGTCTTTTCTAATGCAATCTTCTGTCACATTAAATTTTCGACTTAAATCTTTAACCTTAACTTTTCCTTCTATATTAAGTATATTTAATATCTCATCTAATCTTTCTTCTGTAAACATAATGCCATTCTCCTATCTGCTCATTCACTAAAAACAAATTTACATAAGACACATTCAAAAAATAATAAATAACAAATCACAAATCATATATACACATATCTTTGACTCTTTATTTTCTTTCATATGCCTAAATTAATATACTAATTACATTCTATATAATACGTAATTGAAACGCAAGAGATTATATTTTGAAATAATACAAAACAATATTGAACAATATTTTATTTGCTATAATATATAAAAGGACTATCAAAATCTAAAAACATTTTGATAGCCCTTTATGCTTAATTTTATCCTAAAAACACTTTTTTCTATTATTCTTTTTCAAAATCTGACTTTGGAACTCCGCATAATGGGCAAACCCATTCTTCAGGTACATCCTCGAATTTTGTTCCAGCTTCAACACCATTATCAGGATCGCCTACTTCTTCATCATAAATATACCCACATACTGTACAAACGTATTTTTCCATAATATAAATCCTCCCTTAAATTAATAATAATATTAATCAAATATACATATTTTATGAATAATTGTATACTTATTATTACCTATATTAAATTGTTCATTTCAATACGTATATAAATTAAAGCTCTTCTACAATACTTTTTCCAAAATCTCTACATCTATTTAATGCTTCTTCATCAGGATTCCATAATTCTCTTATTCCTGAATTAATTGTGTTAATTCCAGCTTTCTCTAATTCTTCTGTAAGTAATTTTATAGCTTCTCCACTCCATCCATAACTACCAAAGGCTGCTCCTTTTTTATTTTTAAATTTAAAGCCTTTAATCATTTCTATTATTGAAGCTGTTGAAGATAAAATCCCATTATTTATAGTTGATGATCCAATAAGAACTATTTTTGATTTAAATGTTTCTACAATTACATCATTCTTATCACTTTTTGCTGAATTAATAACCTTTACTGTCACATCTTTATTATTGGTTGTTATTCCTTCTGCGATACATTCTGCCATTCTTCTTGTTGCATTCCACATACTATCATAAATTATCGTGATTTGATTTTCTTGATATTCATTTGCCCATTCCAAATATTTATTTACTATTTGAATTGGATTATCTCTCCATATTATTCCATGACTTGGGCAGATCATATTAATTGGTAAGTTAAGACTCAATATTTCTTCAATTTTCTTTAGAACTTGTTTGCTAAACGGAGTTAAAATATTGGCATAATATTTTAGTGCTTCTTGATACAATTCTGCTTGGTCTACTTTATCATTATACATAAATTCTGAAGCATAATGTTGACCAAAACCATCATTACTAAATAATATATTTTCTTCTGATAAGTATGTAAACATAGTATCTGGCCAATGAAGCATTGCAGCTTCTATAAAAGTAAGTTTATGCTTACCTAAATCTAACGTATCTCCAGTTTTCACTTCTACGAAGTTCCAATCTTGATGATAATATCCTTTTAATATTCTAACACCAGCTTTAGTACAATAAATTGGGGTATTAGGTATTTCCTTCATAAGTTCTACTAATGCACCACTATGATCAACTTCTGAATGGTTCATAACTATATAATCAATTTTTTGTATATCTACTTCTTTTTTTAAATTAGTAATAAATTCACTAGTAAATGGTCCCCAAACAGTATCAATAAGTACTGTCTTTTCATCTTTAATTAAATATGAATTATATGAAGAACCTTTATGTGTAGAATATTCATCTCCATGAAATTTCTTTAATTCCCAGTCAATTTTCCCAACCCAAGTTACAGTATCATTTATTTTAAAACTCATGTTAAAACTCCTTCTCTCCTAAAAGTATCTATTAATATAATACCAAATTAGCTATTCTTATTCAATAGTTGTTATTAATTAACTATTGCTTTTCTTGACAATTCTAACTTCAAATCTGCTATGTATAGTTCTTTAAAAATTATTGTACATGATTAATCCAACATTTATGTTATAAAATTTATAAATCATATAAATAAAATTCCTTTATAATTAATATAATTTATATAAACATTAAAAACAACACTTATTATTCAATTTTATTAAGAAATTTGAATAATAAGTTATATGTTTAGATGTTTTAATTTTCTCCAAATAAAGAGAAGGCTATCCCAAAATAATCTTTTGATTATTTTGAAACAGCCTTCTTTTTATTTTATATATACTATATTGTTTTTCTTTTATTTTCCGGACTACCAAAGTTTGGCTCTGCCTTAAAAATTGAAACTGACACTTTTTTATATACTATATATGTTAATACTGATACAATCAAAGCCTTTATTCCATTAAAAGGTAGTAAACCCAAAGTTATATATTTTATTGATTCTGCTGGTGACATTTGCATTCCATAAGCTGGTAATAATAAATAAACATTTGCTACTATTCCTACTACTTCCATACAAACTGCACCTAAAACCATTCCTAATATTGCACTTTTTTTACTCTTATTTCTGCTATATACAAATGATGCTGGTAATATTAATGCAACTCCAATTAAAAAGTTTGCAGTTTCTCCAACAAAGCCTGTTTGTGTTCCTTTTATTAATACTATCACTATATTTTTTATTAACTCTATAAGCACTCCCGCTAAAGGTCCAAATCCAAATGCACCTATTAATGCTGGAACATCACTTAAGTCGATTTTAAGCCATGGGAAAAGTGGTATCACTGGGAAATCAATATACATAAGTATAAGTGCTAATGCTGATAACAAAGAAATTTTAACCATTTTATTTGTGTTTTTATTCATTTTATTTGCCTCCCAAAAGTTATCTCCTGGTGTAGCTTATTAGGTCTTATATTTTAATGCATTCTTATATTATTTGATTAAATTATAATAATATAAAACAAAAAGCCCTGATGTAAAAAACATCAGGGCACATACTCAAATAAATAAGAATAAAGAAAATCTTAATTCCTAATAGGTTACCTTCTTTCATCCAGACTATACTGTCGGCTTCGGAGTTACACCGAATCAGCTGTGTTAAAGCTCGCGGGCTATACCGCCGGTAGGGATTTACGCCCTGCCCTGAAGATATATTATATTTTCTTAATTATATAACTTTATTATAATCTTTGCAATATATTATTTTTCTAAATCAACCGCAATATCATCAAATGAAACTCCACCTCCATTATTAGATAAATGCATTTTAGGAGTTATTATAAGTTTAGTTGCATTTTCATCTAGCTTTCCAAAGGTTGTACTTCCAGTCATATTGTTTTGATTATCTCCTTGACTTCCATTATCCTCACCTTTATATATATTGCCTAAATCATCTTTAACTTCTAAGTATAAGTCCATACTAAACCATTTATCATTTAATTCTTTAGGTACTATTTGTGAATATGTCACACTAAACGACATTGAAGTTTTTGAAATACTATCAATATTAGCTTTAACTCCATCTTTTTCAGCGCTCCCCCTTTGTAAACTTATATAAAAAACTCTCATATCTATACAATATGAGAATTTTTTAAGTAACAACCAATTATGAAATAATTCTACTCTCTTAAAAGATATTAAACCTAATACTCCAATGGGAAAAATTCAAGAAACTTTTCTAATATAGTGAAATTGTAATGGTGAAAAAGCTTTAGGTTTGCTTTTATTTGAACTATATGATTTACTCACAAAGTTAATGTATAATTATGGTAATAGGCTAAATATATTAAAAACAAGTAGTTTTATTTATGAAGAATCAAAATATAATAGTTAAGGAGTAAGTTATTATGAATGATAATTTTGATTATGAGAAAGAATATCAGCCTATAGTGTGTAATGAAAAGAGAATTGAAAAGTTTTTGGAAAATCAAAGAAGAGAAAAACAAATACTAAAACAGGAGTTAAAATGCGAAAAAATATATAATTATACAAAAGCATTTTTATGGTTATTCTCAATGTTTATAGCTTATTCATATATAATAATTTTAAAAAAGTATTATAACTTCGAGGCTTACCCTAAACCTCCTTATTTTAGTGGACCTCCTATTGGAAATTCAACACTTTTTGAAACATATAAAAAATACTTTCAACCATATTTCGGAATTTTACAATATGCTTCTTTCTCTATGATTAGAGTAATTCCTTCAAAAATAGTATGCATTATATTCTCATCATTTGTTGGCTTAATTTTAATATTTCCAGCTAAAATAGTTTTAACTGAATGGCTTCAATCTTTTTATTATGTGCCTAGTTTATATTGGCTATTTATAGTATATTGTATATCCATATTATTATATTTCTTATTTGGAGTTTTCACTTTACTTTATGAAAATATGTATAAATACATGGTAAAAGTATCTTTTATTAATTGGCTATTACCTTGCATGCAAAGCCAATTAGATAAGGACGGCAATAGGAAAATAACTAAAAAAACTTATATCTTAGTTTTAGGATCTTTTTTGATTTTATTTCTTTTAATCAATTTTCCATAAACTCACAGGAATATTCAAGTAATTTACTATTTTTTGCACACATGAATTTATGAGAATTAAGACCCGCTTTTACTTATATCCACTCAACCCGCATTTTACAATCAAATTCTAAAGTTCTAAAATTCTTTAGAATTTTAGAACTCTTATTGTATAAACAATCACTATTAAGACTTATACAATACAGTATTCTTGAATACTTGCATAATACATTTTACTTACAATTCAAAATACTCCTCCATTAATATCTCAAGATTGTTTTGTATTTCTACTCTTTCATTATATAAAGAATTCAACTTTTCATAATCAGAAGAAAATTTACTAATTTCCTGTTCTATATACTTTAGCTGTTCTTCAAATTCCTCTATTTGTTTTTCTAATTTTAATTTCTTAAACTCATTGTTATTACCTTTTGTAGTTTTAGATGTTTTTTCTTTTTGTGTCTTCTCCATCTTATCTTTAGTTGTAGCTTCTATAATTAAGGTTGAGTTTTTTATCTGAGCTGATTTTTCTTTATAATATTCATAATTACCTCCATAAGAAACCAATGACCCCTCTGCAAATTCTACAACTCTGCTTGCAATATTATTTATAAAATATCTGTCATGAGATACAAACATAAGTGTACCTTTAAACTCTTTTAAAAAGTCTTCTAATTCCTCTCTTGAATCAATATCTAAATGGTTTGTTGGTTCGTCTAAAATCAAGAAATTCACTTCACTATACATTAACATAGCTAACTTTAATCTGCTTCTTTCACCACCTGAAAGAGTTCCAACCTTTTTAAATACTTGTTCACTAAAGAACATATATCTAGCAAGGTATTCTCTTGCCTTTCCATCAGTTATTACTATATCTTCCCTAAAGCATTCTAGTATGGTCTTGCTATCATCATCAAAAACAATATTTTGTGGTAAATATCCAAGCTTTATAGAACTGCCTAAATAAGAAGTCCCACCATCCGCTTCACTAAATCCAAGTAAAATTTTAATCAAGGTTGATTTCCCACATCCATTTGCTCCTAGTAGTGCTACACTTTCTTTATTTCTTATTAATAATTCAGCTTTATCTAATAGCACTTTTTCACCATAACTTTTACATAAATCTTTGATTACAACTACATTATCTCCAGATCTATTTAGAGTAGCTGAATTTATACTAATACTATTTTTCTCTTCTACAGGTTTATCTATTCTCTTAACCTTGTCTAAAAGTTTCTGCATGCTTGCAGCTCTTCTAAAAAACTTACCATTATCTCCTCTTTGCCCCCAATCTCTAAGTTGAGCAATAGACTTTTCCATCTCTTTAATTTTTTTCTGTTGATCTAAAAACGCATCCATTTGGAGTTTAAGTTGTCTTTCCTTCTCATCTACAAAAGCTGTATAATTTCCATAATAACTTTTTGATACCATATCCTCTATTTCTACTATTTTTGTAACAACATTATCTAGAAAATATCTGTCATGAGATACTATTACTACTATCCCTTTGTAATCTTTAAGATATGCTTCAAGCCATTCCATAGCATCTAAATCCAAATGATTAGAAGGCTCATCTAATAATAATATATCTGGATTTTGAAGTAATATCTTTCCAAGAATTATTGTGGTTCTCTCTCCACCACTCAACTCCGAAAATAATTTCCCCTTAAACTCACCATTAATGTTAAGTCCAGTACAAACTTTACTTAATTTCTCCTCTTTTTCATAACCACCTAAACTCTCATAAAGAACTTGAACTTTTGAATACTTATTTAATACTCTCTCCATATTTGTTTCATCAACATTTGAAAGTTGTTTTTCTAGTAGTTCTAATTCCTTATATACATTATCAACATTTTCAAATGCTAAATTTAATACATCAACTACCTTAAAGTGATCTGGATAAATTGGCATTTGTTCAAGATATCCTAAGGTTGCTCCTTTTTTAAAGGACATATTACCATTTTCATAACCTTCACTACCTATAATTATTTTTAAAAGTGTACTTTTCCCACATCCATTACTTCCTACAATTCCAACTTTTTCGCCCGTTTGCACCTCAAAGGTAATATCATCTAAAACCTTAGTTGCCCCATAATACTTTTGTAATTTATTTAAAGCTAATTCTATCATTTTTAATTCCTCCAACATTTTCATTATTTTTATGCTTTCTAAGTTTTAACATTAAGAATGTCATTACTGGAATATATAACAATGCTATAATTCCAAAGGTTATTGAAAAGCCTATTCTCTCTGCAAGTAAACCAAACAAAGGAAATACACATATCATAAATGCACTGAAACATAAACTGTCAAAGGACAATATTGTTGCTCTATACTCTGATGGTATTCTTGAATTAATATAATCACTGAATATTGTAAATGCCAATCCTCCTGTAATTGATGTTGCAAGAAAGAATGCTATAGACAAATTCTTAATAAATGCTAATCCCATCAATGCAAATATATTTACCACCGCTATACTTATCAAGGTTCCCTTAAATTTCAATACTTTTTCAATTCTATATGAATATTTTGAACTTATTGCTTCAATAAGGCTACTTAATGCACATATTATAGCAATTGCAGTCTTTGAATAACTCATATCTGAAAAATACTGTTGACTGTAGAAAAACACAGTTGTTTGAAGACTACCTACCAAAGAAGAAAATAGTATTAGATACAACACCATTCTCCTTGCCTTAAGTACTTTTATACTTGTTACTAATTGATTTACTATCAATTTTCCTTTTTGCTTTTCTTGGTTTCCATCTTTCTCTTCATCCTTATCTTTATGAATAGGTGGTTCACTGAAACCATAAGCTGCAATTAAGGCTCCGATTTGTATAATAGTACCTAATATATACGCATATAAAAACTTTACATCTGCTAATATTCCACCTAATAAAACAGCTAATCCTTGAGCAATAGACATAACAAAGGCTAAATTTCCCCATATCTTTTTATATTGCTCTTCTTCTCCTAGTTCTTTTAAACTATCATAAACTAATGCTTCCGCTGCTCCAGAATTTAAATTCATAGCTGCTGAACTTAAACTAAATGCAATGGCAAAACCTAAAAAACTATCGGATGTAATCATAAGAATACAAGAAATTACACTTACAATTCTCCCTGTTATTACACTAAATTTTTTTCCATACACATCTGCAATAACACCTGTAGGTAATTCAAAAAGCACTCCTGTTATATGATAAACAGATTCTAAAAGTCCTATTTCAACTAAGGACATACCTCTAAAAGCTAGATATAAAACCCATATAGCTGAAGTAATATTTAATTGCAATAGGAAATTATATATATAACCGACTGATATATTTCTTTTTAATTTATTATTTATACTCATATTTTACGCCTCCAAATTAATGTAATCATTATAGTTTTTTGAAAACAAAATAAGCCCTCTGCTAATCATCTTTAATAAAATTATTAAAAAAGCTAACAATAAAAGGCTTATGCAAGAGAGTATATCCTTAAGTTTTAGGCATATTGACTTGTTATTTTGTTAATTATGCCTTAAATCTAATAATAGAAAACTTATTAATTTAAATAAGTACACAATAAAAGGACTCAAAGTACAAAACCTTGAGTCCTAAAAAATCTTAACATATTAGTAATCTGAATTCATTTATTGAATTCAGCTAACTGAAGATGTAGAATCATGGATTTATACTATAATCAGTACTTATTCTAAAAATGGACGCACTCCTCCCGTTAAAAGCTGACATTCCATTTTTTGCGTAAGAACTACTATATTCCAATATTTTCTTACAAGTAACTCTAACTGTACTAACTATATTAACCATAATCTATCCTCCTTTTCAAATAATTGATTTTATTATATCTCAATCATTGTCAATTTTCAATATATTTTCCTCTTATAATTAGAATATGTTTTTTGTTATAACTAAAATGTCTTTTGTAACTTCGATTTAGACAATATGTCAAAATATATAACAATAGTCTGTACAATCCCACACTGTATATATAATAAATAAAGAAATAAAACGTTGTACACAAGATATAAAAGGATATAATTTAAAATGAAAGCTAGCAAAGGAATAGGCATAATATTATATTTATTAATAGGATTTGTTATCTTATTAACACTTAGTTTAATCAGTTTTTCATGGATCACATTTAAAAATTCTAACGAAAAATATAAAAATAGTCTACAGGTAACTGCTGAATATATAAACATAGTTGATGAAGCAAGACAAGCCTAAGTAGATTTCAAAAAAACAGGTACCAGAGTGGAAAAATACGCTTTTAAGGGGACAGGGCACTGAATCTTTTAAGAAATATTATTTTCAATTTTCACAGGAAAATAACAATGTTCAAACTCAGCTGTTAAAGCTTAAAGAAGATATGACGAAACGTGGTATGGATACTTCATCAGTTGACACCTTACTTAATACACATAAAGATCTATACAATAAATATAACAAGGCAATTCAAAACTATGATCAAAATAATATTGAAAGTTACCGTATAGTAGATAGTTTAGTAAACGGGATGGATAGAAAACCTACTGATGATATGGATGCAATAGCTACATCAGAAACTGAAAATATAATAAAACAATCTGATGTTGATGCGAATAATTTTGATAGGAATTTGATTTTTATTGCAATTATTGGTTTCATCTTAATTATTTTGTTTACTACCTTAATTATATTTACATATAGAGGCATTATAATGTTTATAGAACAATTTAAAACATTATTGAAGCAAGCAGAAAGTGGAGATCTTACGATTAAGGGTGAAATATATAAAAAAGATGAGCTAGATGAACTAATTGAAAGGTTCAATAGATTTATTTATAAAGTTAGAAACTTGATTTTTGAAGCTAAGGAAGCAAGTGCAACAGTAGTATCTTCCTCTAATGAAATAATGAATTCTTCTGATGAAGTAAGTAGAGGAGCTGAAGAAATTGCAAGCACTATTACTAATATATCAGAAAGTGCTTTAAAACAAGTTGAATTGACTGATCAACGCAATAATGCTGTCAAGGATGTTGTAGAAGGGTTAAATCGTATAACAGAAAATACATTTTATATTAACGAACTTGCAAATAAGACAATTGTAACTGTAACTGATGGAACTGCAAATCTTAAACAACAAATTGACAGAATGTCTACCACCAAGAATGGATCTCAAAATGTTAGTGATGTAATTTCTGATTTATCTAGAAAATCTAATGAAATTGGAAGGTTGTAGAATTTATAAATGGGATTACAGATCAGATAAACCTCTTAGCCTTAAATGCATCAATATAGGCTGCAAGAGCTGGCGAAGCTGGTAGAGGATTTACAGTAGTAGCTAAAGAAGTGGAAAATTTAGCAGTGTTATCAAAAGAGTCTACCCAGAAGATAAGTACTCTTATCTCAGAAGTACAAACAGATATTGAAAAAGCTGTCGTTGAAGTGACTACTACAAATGTTTCAATAGATGAACAAGCGACCTCACTTAAACTTACAGATGACTCATTTAACCTTATACAAGAATCTGTTTTTGAACTGAAAATCCTTTTCCAGCCTCTCCTGCACGTGCTGCTTCAACGGCTGCATTTAGTGCAAGTAAATTTGTTTGAGATGTAATATTCATAATTGAATCGGACAAAGTCCCAATATTTTCAACTACTCTTGCATCTTCCAAAGCCTTTTCTAGTCTTTTCCCAACTTCAATTATTATTTTATTTGTTTTTTCTTTAGCTTCTATAACTCTTGCTTTGGTGCTGTCAGCCCTATTACTAATTTGTATTGCCGCTTCTGAGCCCTTGTGACTTCTGTGCAATAGACTTAACTGCTAATTCAATTTCATGAGAACTCGCTGACATTTCTTCAAATGTAATTTTTAATTCTTTCATCCATAATTAGAAAGGGTGTAGCAAATAATCAAAAAAAATTATTTGCTACACCCTTCTTTACTATAAAAACATTTCACATGAATTTTATTGTACTATAAGCTTATCTGTCTTTAATATATGCTCTATTAACCAATCATTTAAAAAGTTTAAAATTTTTACTAAGCTTTCATCTTGATTTTCATCAATATCTCTATAATTCGTTTCTTCAAGAGTTTTTATAAATTTCTCATGCTCTATCTTTTGAGTAAAAAGTCTTTTATACTCTATACTCTCCATATATTCTTCTTCTGATTTAAAATGAAAAATAGTATAATCCTTTAATTCTTCTAATA
>Ga0302162_10000355_pt1 | contig 12979 bp, 15 predicted proteins | sample I_Fen_E2_2_FD_193501 | JGI IMG/M metagenome (GOLD analysis project Ga0302162, IMG submission 193501) | Peat permafrost microbial communities from Stordalen Mire near Abisko, Sweden - I_Fen_E2_2 | ecosystem: Environmental > Terrestrial > Soil > Wetlands > Permafrost | place: Sweden: Abisko...
TAATAATTAATTTTCATTTTCTCCAAGTTTAACAAATAATTTTGTTATGTTAGTCTTTGAGACCTTACCAATTATTTTTATTTGGTCTTTTCCCTCTATCTTTTTTAATGTCTCAACGACTGGAATACTATCAATTTCATGTTCAATAATTTTCTTAGCTAAATCATAAGCATTGTCATTTTCATTTGCACAAATTATATTTGGCATTCTAGTCATGATTACGCCAACTGGAACCTTATGTATATCCGTTCCCCCTATTGAAATTTTAAGAAAATCTTTTCTAGAAACTGCACCTGTCAGTACTCCATTGTTTTCTATAAATAATGTACCTACATCATTAAGAAATAGGTATACGATTGCATCATATACCATTGTATCTTCACTTACTGTCACAGGTTTAGACATTATTTCCGACACTTTGATTTTACTTATATGTGCATAAACTAATCCACTAGAAGATTTTCCAGAATATACATATCCAACTTTAGGTCTAGCAGCTAAAGTTCCTATCATTGTAAGAACTGCTAAATCTGCTCTGAGTGCTGCTCTTGTTACTCCAATTCTCCCGGCAAGTGCTTCACTTGTTATTGGCTGGTTTTCTTTAACTAAGCACACTATTTCTTCTTGTCTAGGTGATAATTTCAATCTTATCCCTCTTTCTACTAATACAAGAAATATTTAGTTAATATTCATTAATTTTCATTACTCTCTAATTATATCATGTAATTATTGTTTGACTAGACTAAATTTTCAGAAAAATCAAATAAATTTACTAATTATTTCTTGTATAATACTTTTATAATACTTTTATGTCTGTTTTTCTCTATATTGCTCTTAATATCATTAATTTTCTGAATTTTCTTTTTCTTCATCAAAGTTAACAGTATAACTATATACTGTATCAGAACCAGTATATACATTTTGTTTTGAATCAGAACTATCATTCTTAGCATCTTTTTTCATTTCATTAACTTTATTTTTAACCTTATCTGCAAAGTCATTTGCCTTATTTTTAACATCATTTGCAACCTTAGAAACCTGTTTGTTTATTATTTCTACAGAACCGTCTTCCTTAGTTATCTCTATTGTAATTTGAGTTGCTATTGCTGCAATAACTCCTGCTGCTAGTATTGGTGGAATTATAATAGCTACCACACCAGCTGCAATTCCCGCATTAACTGGAATATCAATTAACTCAGTATCATCCTTTTTAATCTTTATTCTTGTAACATTACCTTTTTCTATCATTTGTTTGAACCAAGCTTTTAACTCTTCTATAGAGATTGAAGTTTTATTTTCTTCCTGGCCCTTAGAAGATTCATTATTATCATTTAATATACCTTGAGTCTTTTCAATATATATTAAAGCTTCTAGCACATCTCCTTCACATACTTCTAAAGCTTCCTTTGCTTTTTCATAACTTACGCCTGTTCTTTCACGTACCATGTCAACTTTTTCTAACGTTACCTTTTCCATAAATTATCACTCCTTAATAAATTTTAACATATCCAAACTTTTAGGTTTTCTTGCATAATTATTGCATATAAAAAAAGTAGTTACCTTTTCTATTTCATCTTTTATCTCATTATTTAAATTTAATCTATATAACTTATCTACATCCAGATTCTTCAAGAATCTCAAAGCATTATATGCACCCTTTGATATGAATACTCCATGTTCTTTTGGACATTCATCACATATTCCTCCATAGTAAGATAAACTTATATAATTTGATGAAGATATCTTTTTTCTACAAATACTGCAGTTATCCAATGTTAAATTATACCCTGTAGTTCTCAATAATTTTAATTCAAATGATCTTATTAGCAATTCATAATTTATTGCATCTGTATTTAATAAATATAATGTTGTAACTAAATTTTTAAAAAGTTCAATATTAACTTCATTATCAGAACACGCAATATCTATGAGTTCACATAAATATGATGAATAAGTAAGTTTATATAAGTCATTTAAAAGCCCTTGAAATGAGTTAATTATCTTTCCTTCTTGGAGCGTGTATAAGTTTTTTCCTTTATATACCATATATTCACCATAACATAAAGGCAATGTCAATGCTAAAAACTTACTTTTACTTTTTTTTGCACCTCTAACTACAGCTGTAATTTTGCCTAGCTTTTCAGTATAAAACCAAACTAGTTTGTCATTTTCTTTAAAATCTTGTGTTTTTATAATAACAGCTTTAGTTTCAAAAATTGACAGATTAATCATCCCCTACAAATAATTAATGATGAATGATTAATTATTAATGATTGCTGATGAAATTACTTCGTAATTTCTATAAATATATAAAATCCAAGAAATTGCGAAGTAATTTCCTCCTTCATCCTTCATCATTCATTAATTCTATTTCTTAGGCTTATAACCTAATTCCTTTAATAAGTTTTGATTATCTCTCCACTCTTTTCTAACCTTAACCCATATCTTTACATTAACTTTAGCTCTTAAGAATTTTTCCAATTCATATCTAGCCGTTTCTCCGATTCTTTTAAGCGTTTGCCCATTCTTACCTATTATTATCCCTTTATGCGAATCTTTTTCACATATTAGATCTACTTCTATATGATATGTACCAATATCATTTTGTTTCATTTGAATTATATCTACTGCTATACCATGAGGTACTTCATCTCTTAGTGTTCTTAAAGCCTTTTCTCTAATTATTTCAGATACAACAAACTTTTCTTGAACATCTGTTATCATATCATCTGGATAATACTTAGGTCCTTCTGGCATCACTTTTTTCATAAGTTCTATTAATGCATCAACATTTTTCCCCTTAATCGCGGAGATAGGTATGATCTCTGCAAAATTAAATTCTTTTGAGTACATTTCTAAACTTTTTGCCACTCTATCTTGTGTACTTTCATCAACTTTATTTAAAACTAAAAACACAGGGCACTTTTTATCTCTTAACGTTTCTAATATAAATTTGTCCCCTTTTCCTATTTCCTCGTCTGGATTGGTTAAAAACAATACTAAATCAACATCTTTAGTTGATTCTTTTGCCGAATTCACCATAAATTCTCCCAATTTATGCTTAGGCTTATGTATACCTGGAGTATCAACAAACACCATTTGATACTCATCACCTGTTAATATTGTTTGAATATTATTTCTTGTTGTTTGTGGTTTATTTGAAACTATTGATAACTTTTCTCCCATTATGTAATTTAATAAAGTTGATTTTCCTACATTTGGTCTTCCAACTATTGTAACAAATCCTGATTTAAACATTTTTTCCTCCTTGAAATAAGCCTTCTATAGAAAGCTTAAATAACATTCTGTTATTTTATAAATAGTATACTCTATTTATAAGTTAATTGACAATGTACAAATATTAAGTAGATAAGTGAGATAAGTAAGAATCCAAATCTTGTATTTGGTTATTCGAACTTAGTTAATTAGCTCTGCTAGTTAACTTCCTTATGCATTTGGTTCCTCGAACTTAGTTAACTCGTGCACGAGTTAACTTCCCTTAAATGATCTTGGTTGTGCTTCGCACTTTTTTTATTGTATATGAAAGTATAAAAATAGCGAACGCTACAGCCAAGAAAAATAGTGAGTTGTGGAAGTTGCAATTGGTAAAAATGATGAATATGGAAGCGTGGCGTAGCCACTTTATTCTAAGTATATATATTATTATTCTACGTTTATTAAATCCTAAACAAAGTGAAAATAAATAAAGTTAATACTATTCCAAAAGTCGCACCGACTATCACCTCAAGAATACTATGAACTTCTGAATCAACTCTACTTTGTGCAGTTATAAATGCTAATAAGAAACTAAGCAGTATGCAAATTGGTTCTTCTGTTATTAATGATATTGCAGTTGCAATAGAAAATCCAAGGGCACTATGACCACTTGGCATTCCACCCTTTAAAGGGGTACCTTCGCCAAATATTGCTTTTGCTATTATTGTTGCTATACAAACTATTACTAATACAATAAATATTGTATATGGCTCTGAGTTTTTAACTTTTTTAATTAAATCAAATGAAAAGTTAGATAATTTATCCCAAAATATAATGTATCCAACTAGTAATGCATTTATAGCTGCAATCAGCACACCACCTGCAGCTGCATTTTTAGCTATTTTAGCCAATGGATGATAATAATTCGTTGTCATGTCTATAGCTGCTTCTATAGCTGTATTTATTAATTCAGCTGTCATTACCATAGTTATTGTAACTGCTAAAATAAGAAACTCATATTTTGTTATATCAAAGAAAAAACTTACAATTAGCACACCTAAAGATACAATTAAGTGTATTTTCATATTTCTTTCAGTTCTTACAGTGTCTATAATCCCAGTTATTGCATTGTTAAAACTTTCTAGAGTTTTTTTTATCTTCATTTACCTTCACCTACTTTGTTCAGTTAACAGTTTATAATTAACAATTAACAGTTATTGTTCAAATCTCTGCGAGATTTGTTTTTTTATAAATTCTTAGTTGAACTAAAAAAAGTTCTTTCTTTTGCTTTAAATATTTGCGGTTGCACTTACACTTTTTTATCTATATATAATTTTTATAAATTCCAAAGGAATTTGTTCCTTCATTGTACATTTTTAACTTTTAACTGAATTAATTATCTAGTTATACTAAGTTTATTTAAAATTTCCTCTTCTCTACGTCTCATAACATTTTTTTCTTCATCCTCCATATGATCATACCCCAAAAGGTGTAATACTGAATGCACTACTAAATATGAAGCTTCTCTTTCATAGGAATGATTAAATTCTTTACTTTGCTCTAGTGCTTTTTCTAAAGAAAGTACTATGTCCCCAAGTACAAGTTCTTCACCATCAAAATCAGTTTGAGAAAACTTATAATTTTTATACATTTCCTTAAATACTTTTTTATTTTTATATTCTAACATAGGAAAAGATAATACATCCGTTTCCTTATTTATGCCTCTGGTATCATTATTAATTTCCTTAATTTCATCATTATCTACAAATACTAAAGAAACCTCACATTTTAAATCAACGTCTTCTTCTTTTAATGCAAATTCTATTACTCCTGATAGTTTTTCAATTAACCCATCATTTACTTCTAATTTATTTTGTCTATTATCTACATAAATCATTATTTAAATTACTCCTTAGTTTTGATTTCATTATTTTCATCATTTAAATCTTTAATTTTCTCTTTAGGATATTCTATTCTTTGATGATATATACCATTTAATGCAGTCAAAAAACATATTCTAATTTTTTCTATATCCTTTAATGTCAAATCACAATTATTTAATTGACCACATGATAATTTATCATCAATAATACTATTCACCATTTCATTAATTTTATCTTTATTTGGCTCTTTAATCGACCTTACAGCAGCTTCAACGCTATCAGAAAGCATTACTATTCCAGCTTCCCTTGAACTTGGTATAGGACCTTCATACATATAATCCTCTTCTTTTATTTCGCTTGGATCTTCAGCACTATTTTTCATTGTGTAATAAAAATATTTAACTACTGTATTTCCATGATGTTCTGCTATGATATCTTGAATTACCTTTGGTAAGTTATGTTTTTTTGCTAATTCAAGACCATCATTTACATGAGATTTTATTATCATTGTGCTTAAATTAGGAGTTATATTCTTGTGAGGATTGTCCCCCCCCATTTGATTTTCACCAAAAAAGTATGGTCTTTCTGTTTTTCCGATATCATGATAATAACACCCTATTCTAGTAATTACTGAATTGGCACCAACTTCTTCTGCTGCCATCTCCGCAAGATTTGCAACAAGCATACTATGATGATATGTGCCTGGCGCTTCCATTAATAATTTTTTTAAAAGTGGATTATTAGGATTTGATAATTCTAATAATTTTAAAGTTGTAACCTCATTAAATATTCCTTCTAAAAATGGTAATATTCCCAGTGCAAATATACCTGATAAAAGGCCTCCTATAATTGTAATACCAGCCTTTATTAATACATCTCCAAGATTACTTGATATTAATATTCCTGTGGATAATGTCAGTATTGCACTAACTACTGAAATATTTACCGTTGAATATAATAATTCATTTCTTTGTTGCATCTTCTTTAACAATGTAGCACCTAATATTGAACTTACAATTCCAAGTAACATAACTTGAACATCAAATCCATTTAATGCACCTATAATTATTATATTTAAAGTACTAATTACAAGTGATATTTTATAATTTAATAATAATGTAAGCATCATAGGTGCACAAGCAAATGGAATTAAAAATGGTGATATAATTCCTATTGTTCTAGCAAATATTAGTGAAATCAAATTTATCACGCTTATTAAAATCAATTTTTTAGTACTTTTAAATATTTCTTTATAATTTAACTTAATATAATTATATTGAAGAAATAGAACTATTGCTAAAAATACAGCAAGTGCTAAATATACATATAGATATACTGTTTCATTTTCATCATTTAACATTCCTAAGTCTGATAAAATATCTATTTGATCTTGAGTTACAGGTTCTCCTTCTTTTACTATAATCTGATTTTGCTTTATTATAACTTTAGATATATTTTTTTTAGCTTCTTGTATTGTTTCATTTGTCTTTTCTTCATCAAAAAAAACATTTGCATTTATTTGAGTCTGAACGATAGACTTTAATGCGCTTGCTACTTCATTCTCTAACTTTAAAGTATCTATCTCTAATATAGCAGCTCCTCTTGCCCCTTGGATGGCAACCTCATCATTTTCATTTATATTTTTTTCATATACTTTATCAATTATCTTAATTGTTTTCGTTTCTAAATCTGCTAAATTATCTTTTGTAATACTTATTAATACCTTACATTGTTCTTCTGTCAACTGAAATCCTGTTAACTTCTTTAGTTCAGTTATTTTTTCACTTTCTTTTGCATCAGCAGTAGAATTTGCATCAACTGTAGAATTAGAATCAGTACTTAGGGTTATAAGCTTTTCGAATAAAGCTTTAGTGTTTTCTTCCGCTTCTTTTTTAACTTCAGGTCTTAATGTATATTGTTTTCCCACTTTTTCAAGAGCTTGTTCTTCCTTTTCTTTAGTAGCTTTTTCATCTACGGTATCTCTTGGTGCTTTTATATCTACTCTAGGTATATCTCCTTCTTTTAAACTATATTGCTTTGGAGTTATCGCAGTAGCAAGCAATAAATAACCTATAATAAATACAAATGTAAATAATATAATTCTTTGAATCTTATTATTATTTTGTTTATTCTGTTTTATATTCATGTTATTCACCTTTTCATCTTATAATAAAGTATTTAAACACACGAAAGAAAATAACAAGTCAACGATGACTTATGATATTTTTCTTGCAATATCTTGTTCTACAGTAAATATAACTTTAACTAATATCTTTCCATCATTAATATCATCTACTGTAATTCTTTTATCTATAATTTTAGCATCATTACTAAGTGTTTTTCTTAATGATTCCTGTAATTTTTCAGTAGCTTCTTTAACTGTATTATCTTTATCTAAATTCACAGTCTTTCCCTTTTTATTGAAATATATTGTTTTATTAACAAATCCGTCCTTTTCTTCTATTTTATCATAATAATGAAATGGATTTATAGCTTTTTCTAAGTAAATTTTTTTTCCAAAAAAACTCAAATAAATATCACTATTCTTTTCCCCTGTTCTTTCAAGTTTTTCTCCACTTATTTGAACTTCCATAAATTTTTCATAGAAAGTATTTGCTATAACTGTTCCATTAGGTTTCACTTCTTGTTCAAAACCTTCTCTTCCTTGAATAGGTAATATTAAATCATCACCAGCTTTTACTATATCCCCAGGAATTACTGCTGGATTACCTGAATTAGTATATACTCTTTTTACTTCTCCATCCATCTTAGCAACAACTTGATTAAATAATATTTTTTCTGTAGATGGTGGATTTACCTTTTCTTTTATTACTAGCTTTAGCGTTGATCCTTCTACTCTAATTCTAATCCACATTATTTGACTATTTAAATCTTCCATCTTTTTCTCTATTTCATATACATCTATTTGTGATTTATTAAGTCCTGGTTCGATTCCAATTGATGAAAGTTGTTGTCTAATTTCAAAAGGACTTAAGTTTTTTTGTGTTTGTATGTCTATAGCCCATATATAATTAGATAATATATATATAACTATAAAAAATATTAACATTCCAATAACCAAGGATACTTTCCTTTTCATTTTCATAAGTAAAACAATTATACCACTTGTTTTAACTATTCTTACTTTTCCTTTATACTTTTTAATTAGCATTTCTGCTTCTTTATAGTCTTTAAAGTATATTATAAACCTAATTGTAGTTAAATCAATCTTAACAATATTGCATGTATAAATTTCATTTTCCCAAAGTATGTTTAATATTTTTTCTGGCATTAAAGCACTGACTTCTATGGTTATTTGTCCTAATTTCTGCTTATTAAATATCATTCTTTACCTCTCATACGAAATACCTTTAAAAGTTCCATTTATGGTAATACTTGTCTCAGCAATAAAAAGTATTTCCAAGGCTTCCCCTTTTATTACGATAGATCCAATTCTAGAATTTATTTTAACCACATTAGTTTCAAAAAATATAATACCTTTATGATTTTCAATTGTTATTTCTCTATTTCCTACAACTATTATCTTTGGTAAATCTAGCGAAATATCTCGTGGAAAATCTAATTTATCAAGTATCTTTTCTTTTCCTTTTTGAAATTTATCTTCCATATTCTCCTCCTACATAAACTTCTTCATTGTAATTTATGATAGGATTAGAAGATTAATACTCAAAATATTTATACCCAAGTGTCTTTTTACAGTTATTTTTTTACTATACATAATAAATAATAAAAGAACTCAAGAAATCTTGAGTTCTTTTATTATTTATTATTTAAATATTCTTTAATAATATGACTTACAAGTTTACCATCAGCTTTTCCTACTACTTTAGGTCTAACAGCTGACATAACTTTTCCCATATCCTTAATGCTATTTGCACCCAATTCTTCAGCTGATTCTTTTACTATTTGTTTTACTTCTTCTTCACCTAACTGCTGAGGAAGGTATTTTAACAAAATTTCTATTTCAGCTTTACATTGATCAACTAAATCTTGTCTATTACCTTTTTCAAATTCAAGCATAGACTCTCTTCTTTGCTTGACTTCTTTAGCTAATATACTGATGACTTCATCCTCTTCAAGCTTCCTATTATCAGTTTTTTCAACTAACAATATTGCAGCTTTAGCTGTACTAATTACACTAGTTGTGAACCTATCTTTTGCTTTTAAAGCAGTTTTCCAATCTTCTTGTAATCTATCTTTAATTGCTGACATATTTATACCTTCTTTCAAAAGAAAACATCACTATTTGAACTTTCTCTTTCTAGCAGCTTCTGATTTTTTCTTTTTTCTAACGCTTGGTTTTTCAAAATGTTCTCTCTTCTTAACTTCAGAAAGAACCCCAGCTCTAGCACATTTTTTCTTAAATCTTCTTAATGCACTTTCAATTGTTTCATTTTCTCCAACTTTAATCTCTGACATTTACTATCCCTCCCTCCGCTAGCTAATATTAACTCAGCTATGGGCTTAATAACACATGCTATATTATACAATATTCAAATAAACAATGTCAATAATTTAAGAAAAAATATCCAAAGATTTCTAGCTTAAATAATCACTTGGCGTTTAACCTGGTGGCCATTGTAAACATCTTCCTCCAAGTACATGAAAATGAAGATGTTTTACACTTTGCCCTCCATTTTCGCCACAATTATTTACAATTCTATATCCGGTATCAGCTATCTTAAGTTCCAATACTAACTTATTAATAACTTTAAATATATGTGAAACAATATTGATATTATTATCATTTAAATCATTAGCACTTTCAATATGTTCTTTTGGTATTACCAAAAAATGCGTTGGTGCTTCTGGATTTATATCATAAAAAGCATATACTTTATCATCTTCATATACTTTTTTGCTTGGAATTTCTCCCTTTGCAATTTTACAAAACAAACAATCTTCCATAAATTCACCTCCCTAAGTTATAAGTGAGAATCCAACTCTTGTATTTGATTATTCGAACTAAATTAACTAACTCTGCTAGCTAACTTACTTATTCATTTAAATACTAGAACTTTTTCTGTAAGTATTTTACATTTCATCCTTCGAACTTAATTAAATTGCGCATGTAATTTAACTTCCTTTGGTTCCTGGAACTTACTTAGCGATTTAATATAAGTCAAGTTTCATTTTATACTTTATTATATCAAATTTATATAATTTTTCCAATAACATAATCTCCATTTGCTTTTTCTATTTTACAAGGAATTATTTTGCCGACCATATTCTCATTACCATTAACTATTTCGACTTTCACATAATTTCTAGTATATCCTTCAAATATTCCTGGTTTGTTAGAAACTTCTTGTTCAACCAAAACATCTAAATCTCTTCCAACTAAAGATTCACTAAAATCACATTCATTTTTTGAATTTAATTCTATTAAAGCCTTACTTCTTTTATCTTTAACTGTACCATCTAGTTGATTAGGCATCTCTGCTGCCTTAGTACCTTTTCTTGGGCTAAATTTAAATATATGTGTTTTAGTTAACTTAATCTTCTTTAAATATTCGTATGTTTCATTAAATTCTTCATCAGTTTCACCTGGAAAACCAACAATCACATCTGTTGTTATTGAAGCATCATTTAAATTTTCTCTTATTTTATTAACTGCATCTTCATATTCTTTAGCAGTATATCTTCTATTCATTCTTGTCAAAGTAGTATCACATCCACTTTGAAGTGATAAATGGAATTGTGGACATAATTTTTTCATATTCTTCATCTTTTGTATTACTTCATCTGTGAAAAAACTTGGTTCGATAGATCCTATTCTTACTCTTTCTATACCATCCATCTTTTCAATTTCTTCTAATAAAGTTATTAAAGTTATGTTTCCATCTAAATCAACACCATAAGACGCTGTGTGAATTCCAGATAAAATTATTTCTTTAAATCCATGTTCACATAACTTCTCTATTTCATTTAATACCTTTTCTGGATCTTTAGAACAAGTTGTTCCTCTTGTATAAGGTATTAAACAATAAGCACAAAATCTATTACAACCATCTTGTATCTTTAAAAATGCTCTAGTCTTATCTTGATATTCTTCTATATTTAATTCTTCAAATTGCTTGTTTTTAAGAACTTCGCCAACCATCAATTGTGGCTTTTGTTCATCCTTAGCCTTATTTACATAATAAACAATATCACCTTTATTTCTAGTTCCAAGAACAACATCTACACCTTCTATTTTAGATACTTCTTCAGGTGATACTTGAGAATAACAACCGACTGCTGCAATTATTGCATTTTCATTTATTCGTCTTGCTCTGCCTATTATTTGTCTTGATTTCTTATCACTCATATTAGTTACTGAACATGTATTTATAACATAAACATCAGCGAAGTTTTCAAAATCTGTAACCTCATATCCTTCTCTAATAAACTTTTCTGCCATTGCTTCTGTCTCATAATTATTTACTCTACAACCTAATGTTGCAAAGGCTACGAACTGTTTTCCGTCAATATTCTTCTTGGTTATCTTTTTAACTTCAAGTTTATCATTACTTGACCTAACTATTTTTATTTGGTTTTCTCCCATTACAGTAGCTTCCCTCCTAAGTCCCCTAGTTCATACTGAACTAGGGCAGTTGCTGTAAATCCAGCTGTTTCTGTACGCAATATTCTATTCCCTAGTGTTACAATATAAGCACCTTGTTCTTTCAACTCATGAATCTCTTCTTCTTCAAATCCACCTTCAGGTCCTATTAAAATTCCCACATTATCTATATTATCCAAATCTATATTTTTATTATTAAGATAATTTACAAGACTTTTAATACCAAAATCTTCTGCATTTTCGTAAGGAATTATAGTCAAATCCATTTCTTTTAACTGATTTAAAGCTTCTTTAAATTCAATAACTTCTTTAACCTGAGGAACAATACTTCTTTTAGATTGTTTTGATGCCTCAAGTGCAATTCTATTTAATCTATCAAGCTTTTTGAATTCACCCTTCAGTTTTACATCAACTCTAGCTGTAATCGTAGGAATAAATTCAAAGACTCCAAGTTCTGTTCCCTTTTGCACTATTAAATCCATCTTTTGTCCTTTAGGTAATCCTTGAAAAAGGTGTACCTTGACTTTACTTTCATTATTTATATCTAATTTCTTAATTATACTAACTACAACTTCACTTTTAGTTATAGTTTTTATTTCTCCTAAATATTCTAAACCTTCACAATTATTTAATACTACTTCTGCACCTTCGGATAACCTTAAAACCTTGTAGATGTGCTTTACATCTTCTCCAAGTATCTTTCCTTCAGTTTCATTAATATTATAAGGTTCTGTAAAAAACTTATGCATACAAACTCCTAACCGATAGATTTTGCCACTATGCAGTTCCATTCTCCATCTTTATTTATTTCTATAACTTCAAATCCACTTTCTGCAAACTTCTCTTTAACCATGTCTACTCTATCGTGAATTATACCTGAAGTAATAAATAAGCCACCATCATTTAAAGCTTTCTTAACATCATCTGTTAATACACAAATAATTTCTGCTATTATATTCGCAACTACTATGTCAGCCTTTCCATCTACTACATCTAAAAGGTTTCCTTCTAATATCTCAATATTATCTAAATCATTATAACTTATATTTTCCTTAGATGAATCAACAGCGACAGGATCTAAATCAACACCTACTACATGTTTAGCTCCAAGTTTCGCAGCAGCTATTGAAAGTATACCTGATCCACACCCAATATCAAATACTGTTGTATTAGGCTTTACATACTTATCTAAAGCTTTAATACACATTCTAGTAGTTTCATGCGTTCCAGTTCCAAATGCCATACCTGGGTCTAATTCTATGATTAATTCCTTATCATCTTTATCATAATCTTC
>Ga0302162_10000357_pt1 | contig 12974 bp, 10 predicted proteins | sample I_Fen_E2_2_FD_193501 | JGI IMG/M metagenome (GOLD analysis project Ga0302162, IMG submission 193501) | Peat permafrost microbial communities from Stordalen Mire near Abisko, Sweden - I_Fen_E2_2 | ecosystem: Environmental > Terrestrial > Soil > Wetlands > Permafrost | place: Sweden: Abisko...
GTTTTGGGCACCCATTTTATATTTTTCCTCATACATACTCTTGCGCAGATGGTGGAATGGTAGACATGCTACTTTGAGGGGGTAGTGCCGGTTACGGTGTGTGAGTTCGAGTCTCATTCTGCGTACAACAAAAAAGAGTTGCTTCTATTTCGGAAGCAACTCTTTTTTGTTGTAGATTCATTCTGTCCCTTTTTTTATTCGCAGCACTTTTCGAAGCAGCAATGTTCGTTGCTTGTTTCGAATTCGATGGTGGCGTGCTGAATGCCTTCTTCCTGCAGCGAATCGCGAATTTCGGCTTTGAGCTCGGCTAGTTTTTCCATTTCCAGTACACTGTTTAACACGATATGGACTGTGAGCACATTGTAGGTGCCGTCTACCGACCATACGTGTAAATCGTGAATACTTTCTACGCCTTCGAACCGTAGCAAATGTGTGGACACATCGGTAATATTCACTTCGTAGGGGATGCCCTGCAGGATGATGCGCATGCTTTGTCTGACGTTTCTGAATACATTAAATAAAACAAAACAGGCTATCCCAACCGACATAATAGGGTCGAGTACCGGAATGTCAAAAAAGTGCATCACTATTGAACCAACCAAAATAGCCAGCCATCCCAGCACATCTTCGAGCAAGTGCAATGAAACAACCCGCTCGTTGATTGATTTTCCTTTTTTCAACCGAAAAACTGCAGCTCCATTGACCAACACGCCCAGAATGGCCAACCAAAACATGCCAGCGGTGTTGGCTCCTTCAGGATGAATGATGCGTGGAATGGCTACCGTAAGTATCAAGATGCTACCGGTCACCAGCACAATGGAATTGATAATGGCTCCGAGCAGTGAAAACCGTTTGTAGCCGTAAGAGTAGGAAGTGTCGCTCCCTTTTTTTGCTACTTTTTGGAAATACCATGCCAGTCCGAGCGACAGACAATCGCCAAAGTCGTGAATGGCATCGGACAGAATGGCGATACTGTTGGTCAGAAAACCGCCTATAATTTCAATAATGGTAAAAAAAAGATTCAGCAGAAATGCTGCCTTGATGTTGGTAACGTCGGTATGGTCGTGATGATGATCGTGATGGGTATGATGATTGTTTGCCATAATTACATTGCTTTTTTATGCAAAAGTAAAATTTATACGAATGCAATGGAATTGCAATCATTGTTTGGCTGCACATTCCGGACAAATGCCCTTGATTGTCATTTCTATTTTATGTATAACATATTGGGGGGTATTTGGTTTTTGCCGGAGGGTGAAAGAAAAATCGGTGCTGCAACTTATTCTTTTGCAATTTTCGCAAACAAAGTGTGGGTGTTCATCTTTGTGCGCCTCATGCGAGCAGCCGCCGGGGCACAACGCATATACCGATCCACTACCGACAGCATCAATCGAATGCGCAATGCCGTTTTTTACAAAGGTCTGCAAAGTGCGGTAAATAGTTACACGGTCGGCGGGGTAGAGGAGGTTCTCAATTTCGGTGAGCGACAGGTTTTGGTGCTGCGTAATCATTTGCTCCAGCACCAACATACGCATCGGTGTAGGCTTTACATCATTGTGTTCAAGTATTTTGATGATGTTGGAATTCATTGAATGATTGTTCTATTAAGAGTCGTTTATAACACGATCCAAATTTACGTATTTACATTCGCAAAACAATAAAGTTGTAGAAATATTACACAGCTTGTAGAAAAAATCGTTTAGCCGGGCTGAAAAATGATGCGAGCCCGATACAAATTATTATTATTGTTTAATTATTTTCTTAAACTCAACAATTTTTCCATCATCAATTTTAATCACATAAAGTCCGGCTGCGAAATGACTCATGGATACACTTGTTTTTTGAATAAATATTTTTTTAAGAACAACTTGACCCAGTTCGTTTGAAATTTCAATGCTCTGCTGATTCTCGTTTTTGGGAGTTTCAATATTCAATTCGTCACTAACCGGATTGGGATAAATCTTAGTAACTTCGTCTTCATTCAAACTCATAAGCCCAGTCATGGTAAGTTGGATGGAGTTGGATGGGGACGAGCTACACCCATCAAGTGTGGTTATCACATAATAATTTCCGTCGGATGTGGCCTGATAATTTTGGTTTGTTGCTCCGGCGATAGCTCCATTGCTGTTGTACCATTGATTGCCTGTCGGCGAGTCGGAAACGAATACTTTCCCGTTAACGCTGATAGTTGGAGTTGTTGGTTTGGCAATGACAGTAATGGTGAGTGTTTTTGTTGTAACACATTGTCCGGCATCAGGTGTGAATACGTAGGTAGTTGTTTTACTGTTATCCAATGCCGGCGACCATGTTCCTGCAATTCCATTTTTGGATGTTGTGGGTAATGAACTAAGTGTTTCACCTGCACAAACCGGAGCTATCTCATCGAATGATGGTGAAACAACTGGATTTACGGTAATGGTCAAAGTTGCTGTCGTTGAGCATTGTCCTGCTGCAGGCGTAAATGTGTAAACCGTTGTTTTAGTATTGTCCAGTGCCGGCGACCATGTTCCGGTAATTCCATTGTTCGATGTGGCGGGTAATGCGCTCAGCGTACTTCCTGTACAAATAGTTGCTACTGCATCGAAGGTTGGCGTTATAACTGGGTTCACAGTGATGGTCAAAGTTGCTGTAGTTGCACATTGTCCTGTTGCAGGTGTAAATGTGTAAATCGTTGTTTTAGTATTGTCCAATGCCGGCGACCACGTTCCGGTAATTCCGTTATTCGATGTAGTAGGTAACGCACTCAGTGCACTTCCTTCACATATTGCAGCTACTGCATCAAAGGTTGGCGTAACAAGGAGGGCGCATCCTTCTGCTAATTGGAAAGAACCGAAAGAATTTAAACCTGTCGCCTGAATACTGTTGAGTGTATTTGTTCCAACGATGGGGTATGTCCATCTTGATGAAGCATATTCCCCAATTTGGAGATTAGATGCGTTTACAGTTGCATCCAAATCGCTCGGTAAATAAGTGAACCCGGCCGTGTAGGTTGTAAATCCGACTCCATAGTTTGTTAATGTCCAATTTCGGTTGACACTCGCCGATGGAGATAAGTTGGAACTTGCAATGGTTGAATAGTCACCGGAGCTTGTTTTGGCCACAAGGTTTCCGGCAGTTGTAACTGAAGCCATTGTTACAGTAAGGGGAGTATAATTTGCCGATGCATTATCCCCGATTTCAAAGGTGGCGTTCACATTTGTTCCGGTAGCAATGCTTTTCTGTAGATTACCAAATACGTGACCTGAGCTTCTTGATACGCTTCCGGAAGCAGGTATGATTATCGTATTATTACCTGTAGTAATAACGCCGGAGGTAAAGTTGAGAACACCGTTTACGGTTGCGTTTACACTGCCACCTAAAGTAAGTCCATTACTGTTATTGAGCGTTACATTATTAAAAGAGGTTGCTGTACTTCCGAGAATATTTTGAGACACATTGCCATTAAATGTAACGGTGCCACTAAGCAGACTGACTAACGCTCCTCCATTATTTATCCAGTTGCCGCCAACATTCAGATTCAAACTGTTTGCATCCAATTGGGAATTTGCACCAAAGGTGACATCTCCTAATACTGTCAGGTTCGAAAGTAGCTTTGCTGTAGGTGTTCCTGTATTATTTACAGTTAAGTTATAAACAGGCACTGAACTGTTTATTCTGATAGCAGGGCTTCCTGAAGTGGAGGTGCCTCCAATTTGCAATGTGCCACCGGTAACGCTATTGGTTGTTGCCAGGTTTTGATATTCGGAAGCAAAGCCGGATGTATTATGAATCGTGTTAATACCTCCAGTCATTGTAAAAGAAGAACCGGATGTGATATCGAATGGAGCTACAGAAGCACTTGTAGAACCTGCTGTATTTATATTAACAGCACCTCCCGATTGGTTGTATATTATAACATCTGTGCCAATAGTATTGGGGCAAATACGGGAGGCTATATTCAGTGTTCCTCCTTCAATTGTGATAGAAGAACCGGTAAGATAGTTCAATGAATTGTCTGTGGCATTGCCTATATTCGTTGTTCCGGCAGAATTTCTCAATAATCCGCTTAGCTGCCATGTCAGACCGGGTGAATTTATTGTTCCTCCGTTATTCCATATTCCGCCAGTTGTTCCGATGGTAGGATTAGTTGTAAATGGGGTGATAACCGAATTGGTAGAGAGTTTAAACGTTCCGCTGATCAGTTCCAGCGGGTTGCTAGTGGCAGATAAACTGACTGGTGACGTAATTTCAAGTATTCTGTTTAGAGCTCCTTTTGATACACTTAATACGTTGAAGTTTGTTGTGGAAGAGCCTCCTATCGTTTGGAGACTATTTGTGCCCGAAAATTTTACTTTACCTGCTCCGGCATTAAATGTTCCGTTGTTGGTCCAGTCTCCAGTAACATCCACTGTGTACTGCGTGCTGGCATTCATCGTTAAAGAAGCACCATTATCTATAGCAATATTTTGGCAAATAGCTCCACTGGCATTGATGGATGGACTGAATGGATTTCCCGATGGGATAATCACATTGCTGGTTGATGCTGGAACGCTTCCGCACCAGTTTCTGACATCGAACCAATCAGAGCTAAACGTTCCTAACCAGGTGACGCCGATACAATCGGTTGGTCTGACTTCAATATCATCGATACTAACCCCAAATCCGTAATTTGCTGTTGCCTCGAAAGCAATGTAGTAAGTTGATGATGGATTAGGAAGATTGATGCTTTCCATTGTCCAGTTTAAAATAGAGCTTGTATATACGGCAAGTTGAGTCCAGGCATCCGTGGCTGATGTCCGGTAATAAACACGAAGAATGTCTTGTCCGGCCCATTGTGGTTGTGTGTGCCAGAATTTTAGTACGGGGGAAGTGCTTCCCGTTAAATCTAGCGGAGGGCTAATCAATTTTGTTGTTACCGGAGTATAACTGGCATTGAACAAGGTTGCATTTTTTTGTCCATTATGCGCAGAGCTTGGAAATACATTTCCATAGTAACCACCTGTTTGATACGCCCAGTTGTTTGTTCCTGTAATGTTTTCGTTTGTCCAACAACCCGGGATTACTCCGCCCTCAAATCCTTCGTAAAAAGGAAGTGTACTTACAGAATTGCATGTGGTTTGTGCATTGGTAGTAGTTCCTGCTGAATAGTTCGTCGATCCATTCACGGCCCATATTTGGTAGTAATAGGTTGTTGATGCAGATAATCCTGTTTGACTGAATGAGGATGCCGGACCTTTAAATAATATTGTTCCTCCGCCGGATAAAACATCGGCTACATTGTATGTGGTTCCATTAGTAAGTGTTCCAAATGTATTACTTGTATTGTAGGCTATTATTACGTCATTATTTGCAGTGTTGTTTGTCCATGAAAGATTGACTTGTGCTGAATTAGCCGGAGTTGCCGTAAAATTGAAAAGAGGATTGACTGTAGGGCAGCTTTTATAACACAAAGATATTTTCCCCGAAATCTCAGTGATATTATAAAGTCCTCCATTGGTGTTTGCAGGAGCCCACGATTTAGAACTTGGCGTAGTAGTGTCATCAAAAGTCGTTTTATTCGAGGTACCAGGCCATGGACAGGCATTTGAATTAATTTTGAGGTCAGTGGAGAGTGCAACTCCATTACTAGTTGTCGCTATAGCTGACATCGGCAGCATGCCTTGATGAGAGCCTACATTTATATCGTTTGTGGGGGAGTGGGTTGTTATATAATCACCGTCTACATGGTAAATCATCAGCCCATGTCCCGGCACTGATGCGTTGAATCCTGTTTGTTGGCGGTTTTCCAGCAAAAAGTATTCATTAGTTGTAGTTGTGTTGTATCTGTAAATGGTGGGGTAGGCTTTAATGTCTTTTAAAGTGATAGATGCGTCCGACGTAAGTAAAGTAGGGGTCACCCAATGTGATCTTATTTTATCATATGGATTCATATGTGCTGGTCTGCTTCCTGCAGGATTACCGTTCCAGTTGCCACTTGACATTAAATCCCAGTATCCTGTTCCATCATATTGTCCGTGGGGGGCGTAATCGGTATCGTAATAATCCATAGCACCGCACACATGGCCAAATTCATGGCATATAACACCTATTGTTGTTATATAATTTCCACTGGTTCCCCGCAATTCGTTAGAACAAGAATATTTTGATATTTTAACACCATCGCACACCATAGTAGGTATACTGCTTGCATGAGGCCAGATGGTATTCGCTGATGCACCGGAAGCTTCACCATAACCGGCATAAACGACGTATACTCCATCCACTGTGCCGTCTCCGTCATTATCAAAATCAGCAAAGTTTACATCTTTGTCGGCTTGCGTAATTGCTTCGGTAATTAATGCTCCTGGATTTTTATCGCTTCCACCTGTACTGGTGGAATTAGCGCCATAATAAGCCATATCGTGTGCAGCAGTGTACGGACCGGCTACAGTTGTATTAATATTGAATTGATTATACGATGTTTCAAGAAAATAGTCTTTTACACTCCCGGCAGCTCCATTCAGATTATAACCAATCTGATTCATCAATGCTTCAAAGTCAGCTTTTGTTTTTGTAAACGCCTGGTCAGTGAACCCGATTAGTATCATTACCAGTTTTCTGTTTCCAACAGGACTAAATACTTTATTAATGCCTGAGCTTTTTTGTATCGCGCTGGTACTACCCGTTCCAATACTTTTTTGGATGGAACTATTTGATGAGTTGTTTATATTTTGTCGGGTTTCCCAAATTGATTTCAGAATATTGGTTTGTTTTTGGCTAAACCGGATATTCTTCGATGTTTTGCTCAGAAGTGTCTTGTCACTAAGTGATCTTTTACTTACTTCGCGTGCAAGCCTGCCGGAGCATTGAAGGTCACCATCTTTATTTTGGACAGCATATTCCCAACCATCTTTGCCGTTGTTCAATAGTTTATATCCATCGGTGGTTTCGGCCCAGTGTGCTTTCTCATCACCTTTTAGCGTAATAGTGACTTGTGTGCCATTGGGTTGAGTGTATGTGAACGGATAAGGATAGGCAGAAACAGCCAGACTTTGAAAGCTATGAAGTAATAGTAAAATCGTAATGACAGGGAGTAAGTAAAATTTCTTCATATTTTCGATTTTGTTTAGATATTCGTGTGGTTTGAGTGCTTATTCTTTACATTATCTACAAAAATATGAAAATTCGTTTAAACAAGAAAGTCGCTATTTGAGTTTAAATTGCTATTAATCAATATTTACAGTGGGTGCTGCTGTCGCATATAGTATATTCTTTTGTACTATATATTTTTTTCTAAAGTTGGGTTAAAACTTTATGTTGGGCTTTTTATATGATTTGGAGAGCTGTGATGGGTGGAGCGGATGAGCAAAGTAAGCTAATTGGAAGTTTTCAGCTAAGGGAAGGTTGATATAAAAGAATTAAATGATAGAGCTAGATTAAAACTTTGATTATTTACTTTTTGTTGTGGCTAAAAATACGATGATAGTCAATTTTAGTATTGAGTTTATTTTGCTTAGAGTTTGAGGAAGATAATAAAGTTATAGCTGTAAGTCAGGAGTAATAGAATTTATTATAACGTATTTTGACTTTAAATAACACAATCTTATCTTCCTGCTTCTCTATTTGATTCTGAAGAATTTTACTTGTCAGATATTCTGAATGCATTTTATTTCCAAAAATTATAAAAATGATGAACTGGGCCATGGCCTTTGCCGATTTCGTATTCTGCTCCCTTGATAATAGCTTCGTTAATATAGTTTTTTGCTTCACGGATAGCCTCATTAAGTGGAAGTCCTTGTGCTAACATGGAAGCGATGGCTGACGATAAGGTGCAACCTGTTCCATGTGTGTTGCGTGTTGAAATGCGGTTGGAACTAAGTGTGATAATTTCGTCGGTTTCGGCATTGTAAAATACATCGGTCAGTTCATCATCTGTAAGATGACCGGCTTTGAGTAGGACCGATACTGTTCCGCCGCACGAAAGTCGTTTTATGATTCGCGGCAAATCACTCTGGCTTTTTATTTTTTCATTTAATAAAACTTCGGCTTCCGGAATGTTGGGTGTGATAACGCGTACGATGGGAATTAATTCGTTTCTGAGTGTTTCAATTGCTTCATCTTGCAACAATTTATCGCCAGACGTGGACACCATTACCGGATCGAGAACAATATTCCGTATATCGTAATGCGATAATGTTTCTTTTACAGCCAGAATGAGTTCTGATGAATGAAGCATGCCTATTTTTATGGCATCGGCTCCTATATCGTCGAGAACGGATTTGATTTGCCCCTGTACAAAGGAGATGGGAATGGGAAAAAGTCCGTAAACTCCCACCGTATTTTCGTCGACTACTGCGGTGATGGCTGTTGTTCCAAAACATCCGCAAGCCGACATCGTTTTCAGATCGGCTTGTATGCCGGCTCCGCCGCTTGGGTCGCTTCCGGCTATTGATAGTACGCGTTTGTATTGCATTTGTCTTGTATTTTTTTGATTATTCAAAAATGATTAAAGCCTGATTGGCCTAATTCTATTTCTTTATCTCCTTTTAGCCAACTTATGATGCTTTCACCATCCGCAATTTGTCCGATAACATACAAGGGCTTCCTGAAATGTTCGGCAAACTGCTTCTGTATTGTTTCAACATGCTCCGGAGCCATGGTGAATAGCAGTTCATAATCTTCGCCACCCGACGCTGCTAGTTCTTCTGCATTCCAATCGAGGGTGTGCGCTACATTTTTTAGTATGTCCGAAACGGGTAGTTTGTTTACATCGATTGTAGCGGCTTTTCTTGACGCTTTCAGAATATGTTTCAGGTCGGAGGCAATTCCATCCGAAATGTCCATCATGGCATGTACTTCCGAAATGTCAGCTAAGAACATTCCTTCGGCAATTTGCGGTTCGGGATGATGATGTTTTGCCAGCAAATAGTCGTACCCGGCAATTTTGGGTGATTTTTTCAGCAGTAATTTTAATCCTGCTGCCGAATCGCCCAGCTGTCCCGTTACACAAATCAAATCGCCTGTTTGTGCCATACTTCTTTTTCGTGCTTTTCCCTTTGCACATTTCCCCATGGCGCAAACATTTATAGTTAGATGCTTGACCGATTTGGTGGTGTCGCCTCCTAACAGTGGAACACCGTATTTTGCCGACAATTCATGATAACCAGCCATAAATTCGTCGAGATATTCTACATCTATGGACGATGGAATGGCTATGGACAAAAATGATCCGGTAGGTTTGCCTCCCATGGCAGCAATGTCACTCAGATTTACTGCTAATGCTTTGTATCCAAGTTGTCGCGGAGTGATGGCTTCCCGCAGAAAGTGAACATCTTCTACCAGTAAATCGGTGGTTATTACCCAGTCTTCGGTTTCATTGGCCGGAATGATGGCGCAATCGTCGCCAATGCCAATTTGGTTGTCCTGTATCAAGTCATTGAATAAAGGTTTGAAGCGTTCGATAAATCCGAATTCACCTATTTCTTTTAATTTCATAGTGTGATAATTAAATCTGCAATACTATTTAACGGTTAGCTTTTTTTGAAAGCAATCTCTTGTAACTCGTAACTAACACCTTGTAACTACTGCTACAATTTACCATCCCATTCATTGAAAAATTCCTCCAGATATTGCTCCATAAACTGATGCCTTTTCGCAGCTATTGATTTGCCGGTGTTGGTATTCATTCTGCCTTTGAGCAACAACAGTTTTTCGTAAAAATGATTGATTGTCGGAGCGGTGCTGTTCTTGTATTGCTCTTTAGTCATGTTAAGATCGGGTTTAATTCCGGGATTATAAATCTCCCTGTTTTTAAATCCGCCATAATTAAAGGTACGGGCAATACCGATGGCACCGATAGCATCCAATCTGTCGGCATCCTGCACAATATCAAGTTCAATCGATTTAAATTGTTGTTCTTGTTTTCCGCCTTTGAACGAAATATTATTGATGATGTTTTCTACATGGACAATTGTTTTTTCGTCAACAGCCAATGCGCTTAAAAATTTTCTTGCTTTTTGCGCCCCGATTTCTTCATCTCCGTTGTGAAACTTCGAATCGGCAATATCGTGAAGCAAAGCTCCCAGTTCAACAACAAAAAGATCTGCTTTTTCCGATTCTGCAATATGTTTGGCCAACTGCCATACCCGATGGATGTGCCACCAGTCGTGACCACCCTCGGCATTTAATAATGTCATCTTTACAAAGTCTACGGTACTTTGAATTACGATTTTTTGATTCATGTTTATTCGTTGTTTAGTATTTATTCATTTATCACACCGGCCAGTTTTCCAATCGGTATGCACTGTCCCAAAACATCCATTCCATTTTAGATGCATAGGTAAATGCTTCGGTCATTTCTGTTTTTAGATTTGATTTTTCTGCCACCTGATCGCAAATGGCAATGGCTTTTTCTACCGTTCGGGCAAAGTCCTCGCTTCCGTAAGTATCTATCCAGTTTTGGTACGGATTATCTTCGGTTGTCTGATGGCTGACAATATAATCGCCCACTTTCTGATATATCCAGAAACAAGGAAGTACGGCAGCTAATGCAGTTTCGATGGGGTAACATAAAAGTTGTTTTGACAAAAATCCTGTGTATAATAAACAGGCGGGCGAAGCTCCCCGATAGGGAGCAGCCGGAGCTGATTGCAGATAAAACTCATGTAAAGCCGATTCTACAGAGATCGTATCGGTAGAGAAACGTAAGAAGGCTTCCCGGTGTTCACTGTTTTCCATGCGCATAGCAATTCCGGCCAGTACTTTTCCGTATTCGGCCAGATAAATAGCATCCTGACGGAGATAAAAATAGAATTTTTCGGCAGGCAAGGTGCCATTCATCAGTTCGTGCAGAAAATCTAATTTTAATATACTGTTGTAAACCGGTTCTATCGATTTCCAGGTTTGTTCACTCCATTTCATTTGTCTGAGTTTTTTAATTTTGTTTTTAATTTGCGAGCTGCTTCCTGCGGATCGTTGGCCGAACAGATGGCTGACACTACGGCTATTCCGTTAGCGCCCGCTTGTAGGACGGCAGCTGCATTTGTATTGTTTATTCCTCCGATGGCCACTGCCGGATGTTTCGATACGGCCATTACTTCCTCTATTCCTTTTAATCCGAAAGGAGGAGCTGTGTCTGTTTTTGTATTGGTACTGAATACAGGTGAAATACCGATGTAGTCAACGTCCATTTCGTTTGCTTCATATACTTGTTTCATGCTTTCCACCGAGAGCCCGATGATTTTTCCGTAGCCAAACAGTCTGCGGGCGGTTGCGTAATCCATATCGCTTTGTCCGATGTGCAATCCGTTGGCATTGGCAGCCAGTGCCACATCCAATCTGTCGTTGATAATCAGCGGAACGTTGTAGTTTGCGAGTGTTTGTTTCAGTTTTACGGCCAGCGTAATAAATTCGCGTGTGCTGCAATCCTTTTCGCGGAGTTGCACCATGGTTACGCCACCTTTTACGGCTTCTTCCACTATCCATTCCAGGCTGCGGCCCAGCGAGAGTTCCCGGTCTGTAACCAGATATAAGCTTAAATCGAACATAAGTAATTAATAATAAAGAATGATCTGTTTTTTTGTAACCAATAGTTCGATAAATAGCCTTGTAACTCGTAACTATTTACTCGTAACTATTTCTATGATGGCTTTTTCTTGCAATGTTTCGGCCGTAAGTTTGTACAATTCATCCAAAAAGTTGAGTTGCATGCTTCCGGGTCCTTCCGATTTGCGGGCGGCTATCTCGCCGGTAACTCCCATGGCGGCCATGGCATGTGTTGCAGCCTCCAGATAGTTGGTGTTTACGGCTGCAAAGGCACCAACAAGGACACTGGCAGTGCAACCCATTCCGGTAACCCGGGGCATTAATAACGATCCGTTTTTTACGCAGTGAACTGTTGTTCCGTCGGTGATAAAATCATCGGGACCGCTGATAACCACAACGGCTCCGGTTTGGAGTGCCAACTGTTTGGCTGCTTCTACGGCCGAATTGGAAGATGCTGTGCTGTCAACGCCTTTGGTGTTGATATTCTCTTTGGCAAGGCACATGATTTCGGATGCATTTCCACGGATAATGCTTGGACTGCAAATTTTGATGATGGAGTCTGCCATCAAATTGCGATAGGGAGTGGCACCTACGCCTACGGGATCGAATATAACCGGAATGCCTTTTCTGCGGGCTGCACTTCCTGCCATCAGCATGGCATCCACCCATTTTTCGCTGAGAGTTCCCATGTTGATGACTAATGCCGATGCGATGTTCACCATGTCGGTAACTTCTTCTATGGCATGTGCCATGACGGGCGATGCTCCTATAGATAACAGGGCGTTGGCGGTATTATTCATCACTACGTAGTTGGTGATATTATGTATGAGCGGTGCTTTTTCGCGTATAGCGTTTAAGTCGGTTGCTAAGTTGTTTTTGTTTATCATAATCTTATTTTTTGTATAACCGTTTTGTTTTATTTGCTTTATATCTATCGGATACCACGAGTTTTATCCTTGGCAATGTGCATAAAATATAAAATGATTATCCGCAAAAGCTTCTTGAAAGCATCAAACACTATAATATAAATTGTTCAACGTCAGGGATTGTTTTTCAACCACGAATTACACTAATTTGCACGAATCATACTATGTACTTTCGTGAAAATTAGTGCAATTCGTGGTTTTTAATTTTCTATTAATTATAAATGCTTAGATTCAAATTGAAAATTTGTACCAATACATGTTGCGGATAATCATATAACGTAAATACAAAGTCCCGAATCGCAGATTATTCTGCAAATGCAAGGTAATTAATACAAAAAGGAATGTAATACGATGTGTAAACGAAAGAAAAGAAGCTATGAACAAATTCCTACGACGGCATTATCCGCATCAGGTTCATAGGGTATAATCTCAGCCTGAAAGTAAGGCACCCCTTTTGATGAGGCAAAGATATACTTTATTTTTTAAAGAAACAGACTCTCCCGATTTTTTAAATAGAATTTATATTTGCCAACAATAAACGGATTT
>Ga0302162_10000358_pt1 | contig 12944 bp, 15 predicted proteins | sample I_Fen_E2_2_FD_193501 | JGI IMG/M metagenome (GOLD analysis project Ga0302162, IMG submission 193501) | Peat permafrost microbial communities from Stordalen Mire near Abisko, Sweden - I_Fen_E2_2 | ecosystem: Environmental > Terrestrial > Soil > Wetlands > Permafrost | place: Sweden: Abisko...
GAATTATATTTTGCAGAAGACAAAATTAGATTATTTCATACACCTGGACATACATTAGATTCAATAAGTGTTTTAGATGAAGAAGAAGATGTGCTTTTTGTTGGAGATAATGTTGGTGACAGTATTGAGGATATTATCCCAAGTATTTATTGCGAGAAGGATGTTTACATTAATACTATGAAAAAATATGAGGAAATAGATTTTGACACTTGTATAACAGGACATAATACAATTCTAAAAAAAGAAGTGATAGGAAAAATATTAAGTATGATGTAATTAGAGTTCAATTCATTCACAGCAGTAAATTTAAGCTAAGTAAAAAAGTTGATAATTTTTAATCTTTACTGTTGTTTTATAATTGTAAAATAGACTTATATTTATAGATTATTATAAATGGAAGGATGGTTTATTAATGGATAGAAAACTAATTTCAAAAGTTATAAGTATCAATGTGACGTTTTTAATCTTGACTGTGATGGCTACTATAAATTTTATGATGCATATATATCAAACACTTTGGATTCCACAAGGAGCTGTGGCATACAGCTTACTAGGCATTAATTACACGTTATTTAAACTCACAATAAAGGTTTCACAAGGGGAGTTCATTAAAGTGTATACAGTAGATAATTATCCATTAATACCTATAGCTTTTGCATTAGCATGTAATATTTACTATGCAGTTAAAGTTTATAGAACTAAAGATAATACATAACATTCTCATAGTATGATACAGATTGGAGAAATATATTATGCAAAATATTAACTTGATAAATGGATATAAGATTAAGCCACTTTGCATAGATAATCATAAGGTCGTTGAAGAACTATGCGAGAAATGTTCAGATTACTATATATTACATGATGGGATATTACCATCTAAAGAAGATATAGTTGAAATATTCACAACTCTACCTCCAAACAAAAACTATAAGGACAAGTTTATCTTGGGTATATATCAATTTGATAATGAATTGGTTGGGATAATTGATATTGTGAAAGATTATCCAATTGATAGAGAGTGGATGTTGGGATTAATGCTTATTAAACCACAAGAGAGAGGAAATGGATTAGGTAAAATAATACATGAAGCATTGGTTAGATGGACAAAAAAATTAGGGGCAAGTTCATTTAGGATAGGTGTTATCGAAGATAATCAAAAAGGTGCTAACTTTTGGTCTGCTTTAGGGTATACAAAGATTAAAGAAGTCAATATGGATTTTACAGAAAAAACACATAGCGTAAATGTCATGACCTTGCAAATTTCTAACCAATTATAAAGATTAGTACGCACTCTTCTTGTCTATTAACAGAGTCTAAAATATGAACAACTTTAAAGGCAATAAACAAACAACCTTGGATTTTTTGTGTGGATAATTGATAATACAATGAAATATTAGTAAGGATTTTCTTTTTTACAATAGCGGTAGAGTAACACATATTTTTAAGATAAGCATAGTCTTTAACTGTATTATTTTTAAAGAATACAAAATTTATAAAATCCATCTCCTCTTCATTCAAATTCTTAAGAGCAAGTCTTAAATCTTCATAATCACACATTTCACATAATGAAAGTTCTGTGGAGATTTCTTGTGAAGCGAGGTCTTTTTCAAAATCATCATGTAAGCTTAGAGCATCATTACCTTCTGTAGATCTTCTAGTCTTAATTCTTTTGATTAAATCTCCCATATTGTTTTTTATAGCATTGGTGGCATAAGCAACAAATCTATGCTTTTCTAAGTTATACGTGGAAACACATTTAAAAAGAGATTTGTAGGCTTCATTCTGTATATCGCGTATGTCATAGCCATCGATGAAAGTTCTTTTTGAAATATTATAAATTAAAGGCCTAAATTTTGCAGCTAATTTTTCTTTTGCTGCTACATCATTATTTTTGCACTTTGTAACTAAATCTTCAATATAATCAAAATCCATATAAACCTCCCTTTATTCAGTTAAGATTAATGAATCAAAATAATTATTTTACATATATTGTTTTTACTGTTAAATTTACATCTACATATAGTATATATGGTTAAAAAGCATATAACTTATATGAAAAAGTAAAAAAATTAGAGGAGTGAGCAAAAAATGAGTAATTTTATAATAGCAGTAGGGCATACTGCAAGTGGGAATATTGGATGTAGGGTTATTAACAGGCTTGATGAGAGTAACTGTACCCGCGAAATTGGAGCTTTAGTTGCAGAGTATTTACAGGGAAAGGGTAATGGTGTTGATTTACTTAGAATCGATGAAAGCAATAAATATAACTGTGAAGATTGTTATATTAGAGCAATTCAAGCTACTCAGATAGTACAAACAACAGATGTAGAATTATATTTAGAGATTCATATTAATGCAGGGGGAGGAACTGGTCCTGAATGTTGCGTTACTGAGAAATCAGAGGTGGCGAATCAATATGCAACTAAGATAAGTAATTCTTTGGCCAGTGCTCTGAATTTATTAAATAGAGGGGTAAAGACAAGAAGCCTTATTGTGCTTAACAGAACTGTAATGCCTGCAATTTTAGTTGAATGTTTATTTGCTGATAGTGATGATGCAGATGTGTATGATCCAGAAGTTATTGCAAGAGCTATTGTTTGTGGGTTAGTTGGAGCAGATGGTTCTAGTGATGGTGAATGTAAGCTTTGATGGAATAAGAATGAAATTGGATGGTGGTATTCAACAGACACTATAAATAAATATTATTATACATCAGAAAATGGTTGGCAGGAGATAGACGGAGAGTGGTATATATTTGATAGTAGCAACCTCAGACCTTCGGACTTGGGAAAGACCTCTGAGGTCCAGTTAATTACCAGGTACAAGCCACTTAGTTCATTGTAATGATTAAAAAAATAGCCAAAAGTATAAGTTCAATAAAGTGACTTCTACTTTTGATGGAAATAAGATAGTTTTTATAAGGGGTGGGAATCAATCAGTAACAGCACCACTACATATATTAAATGAGATAATATTAATATTTTAAAGAAGTAGAAATCAAACTGAAGATTTCTACTTCTTTTTGCGTTAAATATAGTTAAAAATAATAGATCATATAAATTATCTAATTTAAAAGGCACATCTCCAATGTAAATAAAAAACTATGTTCTCTTTACAACAAATAATTTTATTAAATGAAAAAATGGATTCAATTTAGAAATTTAAATTCAAAACGTTGTAAGTAGTGTGAGAATTCAGAATTTTAACGAGTATCTAATTGATTTTCATTTATTTAAATTGATATAATAAAGATGTAAGAATCAATTAAAAGAAAAGGGGGATGAGATATGAAAGGTTTTGGAGTATTTGAAAAAGGCAAAGTTGGTTGGATGGACAAACCAGAATACATATGTGGTCCTGATGATGTAATAGCACGTCCGATAGCAATTGCACCTTGTTCATCTGATGTACATTCAGCTTATGAAATGGAAGGTCCATGGCTTGTAAACAGAATCCTTGGTCACGAATCTGTTGGACAAATTGTTGAAGTAGGATCTGATGTAAAAGATTTCAAGGTTGGTGATAAAGTTGTTATTCCATGTACAACTTTATCACCAACGTGGAAACATCCTGATATTCAAGATGGAAAACATCAAGATGCAGGGGGTATGTTTACTGCCATAAACTTTTCTAATTATGAAGATGGAACATTTGCAGAGAAAATTAAAATTAGATCTGCTGATATGAATTTAGCACATTTACCTGAAGGTGTATCTCTCGAAGCAGCATGTATGGTTACTGACATGATGACTACAGGTTTTTATGGATCAGAACTTGCTGATATCAAATTTGGGGACACAGTAGTTGTTTTTGGAATAGGTCCTGTTGGGTTAATGGCAGTTGCAGGGGCTAAATTAAGTGGTGCTGGACGTTTAATTGCTGTAGGAACTAGACCTAATTGTGTTGCTCTAGCTAAAGAATATGGAGCTACAGATATTGTAAGTTATAAAGAAGGCGATGTAGCTGAACAAATTATGGCTATTACTGGAGGCAAAGGTGTTGATGCAGCTATTGTAGCTGGTGGAGATTTAGATACTTTTTATACTGCAATTGGTGTAACTAGAGCTGGTGGTGGTAATATTGCAATGCTTAATGTCCTTACTGAAATTGAATCAATTAATATACCTAATGATGTAATAGGTGGATTCCTTTCACATAAAACAATCAGAGGCGGGTTATGCCCAGGTGGAAGAAAGAGAATGGAGAGACTGCTTTCAATGGTTGCTAATGGTCGCGTTGATCCATCAAAATTAATTACTCATAAATTTAACGGATTAGAATCAATTGAAGAGGCGTTCCAATTAATGGTGAACAAGCCAAGAGATTTAATAAAACCAATTGTACTTTTCGATAAATAAAAGGAGATGTATTTAGATGAAAGACGATGATGAAGAACCAGTTGATTGGATGAATTCATTTAAAGGAAATAAAAAAAGGGTATTGGATCGCATTATTAATATTTGCTTTGATTGTAATTATTCTAAATATATCAATATTTTTTAGATAGTATTTAAATTTTGGTTAAACTTTTAATTTAGTAAATTTATAATGTTTCAGATATAAATAAATATGAAGAAGGTGCTTCTAAATAGAAATTTTATTCCTATTTAGAAGCACCTTCTTTAATTAAAGCTTTAATTATCTATAATCTCTTAATTATCAAACTGCTCTTTATTACATCTAAAAGGCATTTTAAATGTTTAATCCAATGTTTCGTGATTTACTTTTGTTGGGTCAAGCTTTAAAAGTTTGAATGTTATTTGAACGCAAAATCCAATTATAAATGCAGATATAATTGTTCCTATTCCTAACATGCCGCCAAGTTTCCAGCCAATAATTGCTGTTGAAAACTCAATTGTTCCACGGCAAATACCTATTGGTAAGTTAGTTTTCCTAGTAAGTATAACCATTAAACTGTCTCTTGGACCAGCCCCAAATCCTGGTTCAATATAAAAGTATGAAGCTAAAGCAATAATAAATAATCCTATAATAACCATTATAATTCCTGTAATAAAGTTGATTGCCATAGGTATCATTTTAGTTATAGCTATCTCTTTTTTACTCAAAAATAGTTATCTTTAGCTTGATTCTTTTACTTTGTTATTCTATTACTTAAGATATCTAAACAATGAATTCTTTTATACTCATTTGAAGCTTGGAAGAACATTCTGTTAATTTTGTCATATCTAGAGCTAAATCATTTATAATTATCAACTGTTCTTGATTAGATGCATCTATTTCTTCACTTCCAGCAGCATTTTCTTCTGAAATAGCAGCAATATTACTAATACTTTCTCCTGCTTCTATAGCATTTTGATTTAAAGCCGTGGATATATTTGAAATATTTTTAATATTGGATGCTATAATTTCTACAGTATTTGAAATATTTTCAAAAGCATCTATGGTTTCTATAAGTGCCAAATCTTGCATTTTAATAACCTCTTCTTCCTTGTCCATTTCTGAAACGGCATTTTGAACCCCAATTTGTACATCTTTTATTATACAATCTATATTCTTTACAGAAATTGAAGTCTGTTCAGCAAGTTTTCTAATTTCATCAGCGACTACAGAAAACCCTTTACCCTGTTCACCAGCACGTGCTGCTTCAATTGCAGCATTTAACGCTAAAAGGTTGGTTTGTTCTGAAATTCCTTTAATAAATTCTAATATATTTTCAATTTCTTTAGACTTGTTCGAAAGATTTATAACTGCAGCTGATACATTCTTAGTAACAAGTTTGCTCTCATTCATCTGTGATTGTTGAGCCGCAACAGCTTTTTTACCTGATTCTAAGCTAACTTTTGAATTATTTACCAAATCTTCAACATCATATATATTATCAACAACGTTCTTTACACCTTCGACAATATTTACTGTTTTAAAGTTTCCATCAGATGATATACTGGCTTGTTCCACAGCTCCTTTTGCAAGTTCGGATATAGCCGTTCCTATTTGAGCTGATATGCTTTTAACAGTTTCTGACTTCGTAAGTATTTCATCTGAAGTAGCAGATACCTGATTACTTGTTTCTATAGCACCAATAATAAGATTTTTAGTATTTTTAATCATGGAATTAAAAGCATTAGAAAGTTGTCCCACTTCATCAGAGGATATTATGTTACTTTCTACTGTTAAATCTCCAGTTTCAGCCTTTTTAAATAATTCTGTTAATTTTTTTATTGGTATGGAAATTCGAGAACTAACATATAAAGCGACAATAGTACTTACTATTATTCCTAATGCAATTATTACTACAATAAAAATAGTGAAATTATTAATTTCTTGTAAAACTTCATTAGATTGAACAGATACTAACAATACATCTCCATTTAACAATTTAGAAAATCCAATAAATGTATTTATTCCTCCAATTTTTGTTTCGTAAACACCTTTTTCATTTTTATCTATATAATCAGAAAGGCCTTTTAATTCTCCATTGTTAACAGATTTCAAGTTATCAGTAGAAGTAAATTTAGGATCTACTAAAAAATCATAATTAGAATTAAGAAGTGAAGCGTAACCTGTATTATATACATTAGCTCCATTTACAATATTCTGAAAATTATCAAATTTAATATCCATACCTGTAACACCAACTATGCTTCCATTTACAGTTATTGGAACAACATAAGAAACCATATTAAGTTTTGTTATTGGATCTGAATAAGGATCAGTCCAAAATCCCCGTTTTAATTCAATTGGTTTATAGTACCAAGCATTATCTTCCTTATGGTCTTCCATGTCTTTAACTTTAGTTCCAAAATCTACTCTTTTAAAACCTTTTCCATCTTGATTTATTATATTGGGTCCTATTAAGAATCCATCTTTTGAATATTCATTTAGAAAATTAACATAACAATCTATGTTGATTTTACCTGATTCAGCAAACTTAGTTACTAAAGGTACAATTTTATTAGAATATTCAGTTTGATATGCAGGATTATTCTTCATTTGCTCCATATCCACATCATTAGATATAGTAAGAGCTAAATCCGCAAGCTTGGTTTCAAAAATATTATTAGTATTATTTAGTTGCTCACTCAGTTTGCTTGATGTTTCTAATAAATTTTTTTCGGTACTTGCCTTTATAATGGATGTGCTTTTTATAATACTAACAGATCCTATTAATAAAGATACTATTAGTACTGAGAGTACTATTGCTAAGGATATTTTCTGAGAAATTTTTTTCATATTTTTCCCCCTATAATTTTGTATTCTAAATCTATGTGATTTTTAATCAAATAAACTATAATGAAATATTATGTGAAATGATTCACAACAATTCAAAATCAGTTTAAATAAATCAAAAGAATAAAGTATATCTATAATATTACATATTATATTAAAAATCAACAATTTTCGAGCTAGAGTATAGCGATAAAAGATACTTATGAAAAGTTATATCTATATCTTTTACAGGTAAAACTGTATGAATAATGGATGGAAAGTAGAGGGACCCTATATAATTATATGGAAATATATAGAAAATTTATTGTCTATTGTTATTAATTAGTTATAATTTATTACATTATCTCTGTAATAGGAAAGTTTTTTCCTAGAATTTAGACAGTAGAGGATTCTGTTCTAGCATTAAGATTATATAAAATAATTTGGACATTTGAGATATAATGGAATGAAAAAAATTGTCCAATAATCTATGGGGAATTAAAATGAGCAAAATAGGACTACTTGTTGTAGATTTTCAAGAAGGATTAGTAGCGGAGAATCCATTTAACAAGGAAAAAACTATTAATAATATAAAGTTATTAATTAAAGAATGTAGAGATAAAAATGTAGAGGTTATTTATGTAATGCATGATGGTGGAAAAGGTGATGGATTAGAAGCTGAATCTGATGGGTGGCAAATGCACTTAAAGAAGGCAAAAAAATTATAGAAAAGCAATATAATAGTGCTTTCAAAAATACAGAACTAAAAGAATATTTAAATGAAAAAAATATAAATACAATAATACTTGCTGGAATTCAAACTGAATATTGTATTGATACGATGTGTAAGGTTGCTTTTGAATATGGATTTAAATTAATAATTCCAGAAGAAACAAATACAAAGTTTGTTAATGATTATATGACAGGAAAAGATATATATGAATATTATAACTTTAAGATATGGAAAAATAGATTTGCAACATTAGTAAAAGTACATGATATTATCAAAGGACTGCTATCTGAATAAATTTAAATTTGTAGATAGAAATATTATATATATAAACTCTATATAGAATTGTTTGTATAAAGCTATGGATATATGTAAAAATTATGTAGATAGATATTTAAATAAAATTAAAAATAATTTAATGTTTGAGATAGGAGTTTATAAAATGGATATATACACAATTGGACATTCGAATTATCCAGTAGAAAAATTAATAGATATGCTAAAATATTATGATATAAATTGTGTTGTAGATATTAGAGGAACTCCTTATTCTAAATATAATGTTCAATATAATAAAGAAACTATAGCTAATACATTAAAAGAAGCAGGATTTTTATACCTATTTATGGCTAAAGAATTTGCAGCTAATAGAGAAAATAAAATATCTTATAATAAAGAAGGATATTCTGATTTTGAAAAAGTGATTTTTGAAAAAGATTTCCTTAATGGAATTGAAAGATTAAAAGCAGGATGTGAAAAAAAATATAAAATAGCACTTCTTGGAGCTATGCAAGATCCTATAAGATGTCATAGAAGCATATTAGTTGGGAGAACTTTAATAGAACATAAATTTAATGTTAAACATATTTTAGATGACTATTCAATAGCGTCTCAAGAAAATATTGAAGAAAGTCTTTTAAACAAATATTTTAGTAATAGAGCTCAATTAACTATAGATAGTTTACTTGAAAATGCCATGAGTGAGGAAGAAATGGTTAAAGAAGGCTATAAGCTAGCCAATAGAGAAATTGGATATAGAGTAGAAAACTTAAAAAAGTCAAAATAGCTGTAATTTACATATACTACTTTAGATTAATAAATAGGAAGTTAAATATGAAAATCTTATCCAGGCTTTTTAGGCGCACTGAAGATAAAGTGAAAAATACAAGAGCTGATAATGTGAAGCAAGATATTAATGCTTCAGAAAATATAAATTCAAAAAATATTTCAAGTACAACTAACTATTTAATTTGGGTAGATCTTATAAATTTTAAAGTAAATATTTTTGAAGGAAGTACGAATAAATGGAGTTTGGTTCATAGTTATTTGTGCACTATAGGTAAACCATCTACGCCAACACCTAAGGGGAATTTTACTATTGGAATAAAAGGCCTTTATTTTGGAGTGAATAAGGGATATAAATGTTGGTATTATACGCAGTTTAAAGGAAATTATTTGTTTCATTCAATAATATATAATTTAGATGGATCTGTTAGGGATGGGAGACTTGGAATGAGATTGTCTGATGGCTGTATAAGACTAGCTAAAGTAAATGCAAAGTGGATTTATGATAATATCCCAAGGGGAACTAAAGTAGTTATTAATTGAAAAATATCTACTAATTGTTTATATAAAAATAGTTCAGTGTTTAAATAATTATAGCGAATATAGGTTGAGTTATTTCATTAGCCAATAGACTTTATTCTTTGATAATTCAAAGTCAAGTTTTTTTTGTAAAGCTGTCGAAGCGAAATTTTTTTCTATAACTTGTCCATAGGGATATCTTTTGTTAGCTAAAGCATCATTAGTAGAGCGGCGCCAATACCTTTTCCTCTATATTTAGGTAGAACTTCTAACATTCCTATGGAACCTTCTTTATGACTACCTATAAATCCACATAAATCATCATCAATAAATGCACCAAACATAACCTTTGCTTTCAATCTATCTTGAATATAATCATTTTCTACAATTTCAATTTTAGAATAATTTTTAATTATAATATCTTTATACTCCGGTGTGAGTAGTTTAATCTCCACCATTAAATTTGGAAGCTTTATATGGACTTCTTTTGTATAAACTGTATTGTGGCAAATCATTGTTTCATTAAAACTATATTTTTTTGCCAATAAATCATAAGAAAATTTGTCATGTGCGACAATCAGATTAATGTTATTAGGGAGGTCACTAATTAAAATCTTTGCTATTCCTTGGTTTTCAGTAGAAATCATATATATTTGAGATGGAATATCTATTAAAAGAACAGCTTCATCTGAAGCAAATAAGATTTCAGAACTACCTCTTCTTATACATTCAAGCATATCTATATTTAATAAATAATCTTTAGATAACATTTTATTAGCAATATTATTGATCATAATAACTAGGTCCTTTCAAAATAGAATAAATTAAATATTATAGTCTAATTATAATTGAATTATAACATAGATTATATAGTATTGCCTTGCCTTATACTTCAAATTAATTGTTAGAAAGAAATAAGATTATGATCTTATCAATTGGCTCAATAAGAATAGTTTCAATTGAAGTTTGTAGGAGGATTATGGAAATATATTATATACCGATTTGGTATACATATTTAAAAAATATAATTAATCAGAAAATTCAAAATATATATTGCAATACCTTACAGAGTGCGATATAATATAGACAAGATAAAGAATAAAATTTATCTTAGTGGACTGACACTTCAATCCGGCAGAAGCGTATATCTTTAGAGATATACAGTTGGTGACGGGCAACGTAAAAATCCCGGAAGCAATGTACGACGTATGGGCGTACCCAGTTGGCGGACAACGTAAAAATCAGTTACTAAGTAAGAGCAAATGTACAAAATCATGGTACATTTGCTCTTTGCTTTTTGAATTATTTTATTCAAAAGGACGTACTCTTAAATTTATTCCATATAGCTTGGCAAACATCTATTTGCTGTTGACCAATACAAGCTACTACATTCATAACAACATTTGGAACATAAGCTTTGCAGTTTGGAACTTGTAGTAAGGTATCAAGAGCCAGTGTACTTTCGCCAAAACCTTGGCAATTACTATGAAAATTAGGTTGAAAAAAATAATAGTCAGAAAATTCGAAAAACATATTGCAATTTGCCATGAAGCAAGATATAATAAAGACAAGATAAAGAATAAAATTTATCTTAGTGGACTGACACTTCAATCCGGCAGAAGCGTATATCTGAAGAGGTATACAGTTGGTGACGGGCAACGTAAAAATCCCGGAAGCAATGTACGACGCATGGGCGTACCCAGTTGGCGGACAACGTAAAAATCAGTTACTAGGGAGAGCAAGTGTATTTTATACACTTGCTCTTTTCTGATAAATTTTAAATAAAGCACATCTAAAAAAATAACAAATCAGTATATTAGTATATCTGACTTGTTATTTTCTTTAATTTGACTAAAAGTTTGATTCAATGGCACAAAAAGTTTTATATTAAGCTTTTTATATTTTTAATAGACTTTGATATATACATATAGTTATACAATTAGTTTATTTCACGTTCCTTATTTTAGTTGAAATAATATTAATTAAAAGATATACTGATTTGAGATATTTAAATAAGACATTTGGGGATGTTATTTTTCAGATGACTAAAAAGACTGGAGTTATAATTAAATGAAGAAATTTAAAAAAGTTTATATAGAGATAACGAATGTATGTAATTTAAGTTGTAATTTTTGCCCTAAAACATCTAGAAAACTAAAATTTATGGACAAAGAATCCTTTGAACATATTATTAAAAACATAAAACCTTATACAGATCATGTTTATTTTCATTTAATGGGAGAGCCATTTTTAAATAAAGATCTTGAACATTTCTTAGAAATAAGTAAAGAAAATCAATTGAAAGTTAATATAACTACGAATGGAACTTTAATAAGTGATGTAAAAAATATATTGCTTAATGCACCTGCTTTAAGACAAGTAAACATTTCACTGCATAGCTTTGAGGCTAATGAAGAACAAATTGATTTCAATGAATACATAAATAACATAATTAATTTTGTTAAAGAAGCAACTGAAAAGACTAATATAATTTGTTCTTTGAGATTATGGAATTTAGATACAAGATATAGCGCTAATAACAATATGAATATTGATATATTTAAATTACTTGAACAAGAATTTGAAATAGACTGTGATTTAAAGGAAAGCTTAAAAGAGAAAAACAGTTTTAAATTAAAAAATAATGTATATATTAGTATGGGTGAAAAATTTAAATGGCCATCTTTAAAAGAAGAAGAATTAGGGGAAAGGGCTTTTTGTTATGGACTTAGAGATCAAATCGGCATATTAGTTGATGGGACAGTTGTACCATGCTGTTTAGATAGTGAAGGTAGTATTTTTCTAGGCAATATTTTTGAAAACACTTTAGATGAAATTCTGAATTCTAAGAGATCTAAAGATATATATAATGGATTCTCAGGGAGAAAGGCAGTAGAAGAATTATGTAAAAGATGTGGATTTACAAATAGGGTAAGATAGATGTTCATATAAGTACAAATAGAAATGGAAGTGGTTAAAATAGAAGTAGCAATTAAATCAGTAGGAGTTTTTTTATTATTATATTTTTCATACTATTATGCATTGAGATTTATTCAATCAGTTTTTCAAGGTGCAATCGGAAGTATGAGTTCTAAATTAGCTAAGTTTATATATGGATTAAGTACACCCGCTCATGAATTAGCACATTTATTAATTGCCATATTGTGTATTGCTAAAATAGAAGAAGTACAACTTTTTCCAAAGGGAAACAGACCGGGATTTGTAAGATCTAGAGTTGGGAGTAGAATTCCGTTTTTTGTAAGTATAAAGGAATTTCTTATAGCAATAGCACCTGCATTAGTAAATATACCATTGTTTATATTTATAGAAAGTAAATTTATATTAAAATGTGAAATATCAGAAATATCAAGGATATTAGATCCAAGAATTATATTTACTAAAGAAGGTTTAATAACAATTTTATTATTTTTAGTATTAATAAGTGGAATCGCACCAAGTC
>Ga0302162_10000364_pt1 | contig 12838 bp, 13 predicted proteins | sample I_Fen_E2_2_FD_193501 | JGI IMG/M metagenome (GOLD analysis project Ga0302162, IMG submission 193501) | Peat permafrost microbial communities from Stordalen Mire near Abisko, Sweden - I_Fen_E2_2 | ecosystem: Environmental > Terrestrial > Soil > Wetlands > Permafrost | place: Sweden: Abisko...
TCCCTTTTAAACCTAGCGATAAAATCTTCACAATCATTTAACTCTGATTTCAATATTTTTACAGCTACAAATCTATTTAATAAAGTGCATCTTGCTTTATAAACAATTCCCATGCCACCTTCACCAATTTTTTCTAATAATTCATATCTGTTTAAAAGTAATATCCCTATCATGTCTGTCCTCCGATGTAAAATAGTAATACATGTATTATAACATAATAAATAGCTATAAATGTATCGCTTTTGAAAGAGTCGATACAAGCAAATGGAAAGAAAAATTAGTATATATTGCAGGCGTTGTTATGAGAATGGAAAGTTTACTTTTCCAAATATAAATGTAGAGAAATGAAAAAAAGAGTAATTAATAAATTTTTTCTTTCTATTAACAGTATAACAAGGGATGTTTTTTTTATATAGACATAAGTAGTGACTAAATTGTTTTTGAAGAATATTATTACAAAACATATCTTCTGAGTTGTATTTTGTAAAAATAAGTTATTACTATTTATATATATTGAGTGTGAATATACTTATGATGAAAATAAAAATAGGGGGATACCCTTTGTATTGCAAGGGCTAGAAGGATATTAGAGAGCATAAGGAAAGAAACGAGAGCATAGTTAAGCTTACTATAGTTAATATCTTTTAAGGGAATTACGTCACTGATTACGATGTTGAATAATGTCGAAAGTATGTTAGTATATAGACATGGACTTCCTTGAAAACAATAACACTAAAAAACGATTTTAAAAAATTAATATATAAGATATCAAGGAACCAAATAAAACAAACAAAGGAGAAAAACTAATGAAGAAGGCTTTTTTAAAAAAGATAGTGATGGCGGTTGTTGTAGCAACAACAATGACTAGTTTAACACCGTTAGGAGTATCTGCAGCAACTACTAATTCAATAGATAACAATTATTACAATTTAATCACAAGTGGAACATTAAAGGCAGGTTGGATTCAAGACAATGGCAAATGGTATTACTGTGATAACACAGGAGTAATACAAACAGGGGTTATTAAAGTTAATGGTAAAACTTATTGTCTAAACACAGCTGGTGTAATGGAGACTGGAAAGGTTAGTGTAAATAATAAAACATATACATGTTCTTCAAATGGACAAGTAGTAGGAACTAAAGCCCCAGTAGTTGATAAAGTATTTGATACAAACAATAAAGTAGTAAAAGATAATAATAAAAATTCTACAGTAAGTAATTCAAATATTAGTCAAGGAACAACTAATACAGGAACTACTAGTACAAGCACGGGAAATACAACTAATATAGGAACGACTACTAGTACAAGCACGGGAAGTACAACTAATATAGGAACGACTACTAGTACAAGCACAGGAAATACTACTACTTCTTCAGATGTAACTACAGTAGATGTACAGGGGTTAGCTAAATTACCAACAACATATTCTATTAATGTACAAGCTACCGCTGAAGATAAAATTCTTGAATTAATGAACGCAAAAAGAGTAGAAGCTGGTTTAAAGCCATTAACTATGGATAACACTTTAGTACAAGTAGCAAGATATAAGAGTGACCATATGATTCAATATAACTACTTTGACCATGTAACTCCACAAGGAACTAAATATACAGATTGGTTACAAGCAGTAGGGTACAAATATACTACAGCTGGGGAAAATATAGCATATAACACTTATGACGCAAATGAATTATTTACCCAATGGTGGAATTCACCAGGTCATAGAGCAAACATGATGAACTCTTCATATACTAAAGTTGGTATAGGAGTTATTCAAGGAAATGGTAAATTTATGGGAACACAAGAATTTTCAAACTAGGAATATGAAATAAAATACTTAGATATATTTTTATATATTAAAAATTCTAAAATTCTCTAGAATATATATTTTTTAGAATTAAAGAATTTGTGTGTAAAATACGAATTAAAGAATTATAAAATGAAAGGGCTGTTGCAAAACTAACATAGTTAGCTTTGTGGCAGCTCATTTTTTTGTAAAAATAAAAAATGTGAATCCGAAGAATTCACATTCATTTGTAATATTATAATTTTACTACAGACTTTCTTCTAGGTTTTGACCAAGATAAATTTTCGGATATTATTTAAATAGAGAGTTGGAAATAGAAAAAAGTAGGTATGAAAAACTTGATGACTGTAGCTGATTAAAGTTCTACTCTAGCATTTTAACTACCTATACATAATTCAATGTCAATAGTATAATCATTTTATTAAGAATATTTTTGTTGAAATTGATTTTTATCCGATAGCTAGCATCCGTAACACTCCTTCTTCTTCAAGTCATAGATAACGGCTGCACGCTCCTGGATCAGTTCAACTAAATTCAGCTGGAGTATAAAACTCCACCTGAAAAGTTTCACTTTATATTTAGGGAGGAATTATTTTGTCAGGAAAAAATAAGAAATATAATATTACTAGGGTTACTAAGTCAAAAGAAAAGGAGAATATTGGAGTTGTAGTTGAGGCTGAAAAGCCATTATCACAGTCACAGTTATGGGAATTACAGACGGATTTCTTTGCAAATCAGGGCCCTGAGGCGTGGATTAAAGGAATTGTACCTCAATATATAACAACAAATCCTTATATTGCAAACCAATATGCTAAAACTGTCTTTGGGTACTTACGGGATTATGTTGCAAGGGAGGATATAGATAAAGATACCGTTATCTATATAATGGAGCTTGCAGCAGGAGTGGGACGATTTACCTATACTTTTCTAAAAAGATTTTTACATCTAATTGAAAATTCTTCACTAAAAGGTATAAAGTTTAAATACATAGTAACAGATTTTGCCGAGAGGAATATTGAATATTGGCAAAACCACAGTTTTTTAAAGCCTTATTTTGAATCTGGAGTCCTTGACTGTGCAACCTTTGATATATCTAAAGATGACGAGGTTAGGCTTAGACATAGTGGTGAAGTTCTATCAAGTGGTAAACTGAAAAATCCTTTGATTTTATTTGCTAATTATACCTTTGACAGTCTTCCTCAAGATACTTTTTATGTTAACAAAGGAGAACTTTTTGAAGGTCTAATTACAGTAACTGAGCCAAATGATGAGGTTGACCCAGAGGATAAATCAATTCTAGCAGGTTTGGATTATTATTATACAGATAAAAAAATTGAAGGTTATGATTATTACGAAGATAAGAATTTTAATGATGTGCTTCTACATTATAAAAATAGTTTAGAGGATACAGCGTTTTACATGCCTATAATTGGATTAAGGTGTATTTCTAGATTAAGAAAGTTATTCAATGATGACATAATCCTAATATCCGCTGACAAGGGATATAAAGACGAAGAATCTATGTTTAAAAACTATCATCCATTTTTATCAAAACATGGATGTATTTCTATGACAGTCAACTTCCATGCTTTGGAGCTATATTTTAAAGGGCTTGGTGGAAAAGCCATACATAGCATATATGAACATGAAAATGTAAATGTGTCTCTGTTTTTATTAAGTAAAAATAATAATGATTTAGTAGAGACTTCAATGGCTTATAATGAGATTATTGAAACCATAGGACCAGATGATTTCTATATTATAAAAAAAGCAATTATGCCACTGAGTAAGTCTTTAACTACGAAAGAGCTTTTGACTTTCATAAGGTTTACAGTTTGGGATGCAAGAACCCTTCTTGAATGCTATAACATATTACTTGAAAGAATAGAAACAGAAGAAAACTTCCCAAAAGATGAACTGATTGATGTTATCAATAAAGTTTGGGAATATTATTTCCCTATTGGTGAAGAAGGGGATTTAGGATATCATTTTGGTTCAATATTAGGTTATCTTGGCCATGATAATGATGCTCTAAGATTTTTTGAATCTTCATTAGAATTTTATGGTGAATGCCCTGAAACCAATTATGAAATTGCACTTTGCTATTACAATTTACAACAATGGGATAGAGCGCTTGAGTATACAGAAAAATCTCTAGTCTTAGATCCAGATTTTGAAGAGAGTAAAAATTTAAAAAATATAATTGAGGACATATTAAGCGAAAAGTAGAATCTCAACTGTGACCTATGACTTTATGGGATTAGAAGAAAATAATTTTTTATCTTCTCACAAAATTGGAAGAGAAAGAGTTTATGTTGAGCTACGATTTCTACAGAGTTAAATTAAATTAGGATATAAAAAATAACAAGTCAAAGATAAATCGCATCTTTGACTTGTTATTTTCTTTTAGATGCTTTAATGTCGGACAAATATTGATTTCTCACACTTAACCTTATGAGTTCCCCTTGCTATAAAATCACTTCTAAATCCTTAGTTTTATATTTGACAATGCATATTCTTTTAAAGATTAAAGACAATTTAACTCTTAAAAATATATAAAAATATAAACTAGCAGAGGATACTAATTCTTAAAATTTTTATAAGAAAAAATCAAAATTCATAATATCTTTGATTATTTATCAGTAAATTCAAACAATATATAGATTAATTACATCTATTATATTTAATTTGTAATACTGTATCTATAAAACATGCTATAATAATATTAAATATATTATTAAGAGGATGTGAATTATATTATTAATGAATATTGCCCTAAATGTCATCAGTTGACAAGTAGCACAGTAACTACGACAGAAAAGGAAGAAAAAGATGATAATGGTGAAAGGTTTAAAATTATAACAAATAGTTATCAGTGCAATAAGTGTAGTACATTTGTACGAAGTGAGAATGAAAAGATATCTATAGAGTATTAAGAAAGTATAATAAATAATTTAAATACTAATTAGTTAGAGTACCGTATTATTCAAAAGAATAACGGTATTTTTTTGTTTCACAATACTTTTATTTCTTACCAATTATAAATATTAGAAGATAGAAGGTTATGCTTTAAAATAGGATACCGACTATCTTCTAAATTATCATATAATTGACATATTTATTCTGTAATATATATAGTATAAGATGGTTAAAATATTATAGACTCCTTATTAAATATAATTAGTAATCAGTATTAAGAATAATCTATTACACCCTAGTAGGTTATTCCTTTTTTGTTTCTAAATTTATACCAGATTTATGTTGTAGAATAATACCAATAAAGAATTTTTAAACAAGCTCTATTGCTAAAATTCCAATATTGATGTTTTCATGCTTATGTTAATACCAAAACACATAAATTTATATAAGGTTAATATAATAGAAATGAGTTAATCATTTCTAGGAGAATTAATAGTATTTATGGAACAATATTATAATGATCAAATGACTAATTATCAACTACAGTTGAATGAGGCACTTAGAGGCGTAAGAAAAGCAGCTCAAGGGGGAAGAGAAGATGAATTGTTTTATGATTACCTTATTAGTAAGGCTTCATTTTGAAGCTTTATTTTTTTGATAAAAATGAAAAATAATTTAATAGCAGTAACATTTGTTACTGTGATTTTTATCCAATATGATATTCTATAAAGTAAAGACAAAAAGGGAGGAATCGTTATGGGAAGATATGAACAGCAAAGAAATTTTTTAAAGTCTAATTTTAATGAATTTAAAAAGATAAAAACTGATAAAATGAAGGGAATAGCTCAACCAGCTATTGTTAAATCTTATAATTCATTTTCTAATGTTATTAATCTCCCAAAGGTAAGTGGAAATGTTGTTAAAAAAGAAAATATCTATGAGTGTATAAAGGGAAGAAGAAGCACAAGGTTTTATAGTGACCAATCAATGACTCTTGAAGAATTATCATATCTATTATGGGCTACTCAAGGAATTACTGATACTAATAATTCAGGAATTACTTTTAGAATAGTGCCGTCAAGTGGTGGAACACATTCATTTGAAACATATTTATTTATAATGAAAGTGGAAGGAATACAGAATGGAGTTTATAGATATCTTCCTGTGGAGCATAAGCTATTATTTATATCTGAATTAAATAATATAGAAGATATGATTGATACAATTACTTTAGACCAGCCATTTGTACCTAATTTTGCTAAAAGGGCTGCAGTTATTTTTGCCTGGGGTGCTATTCCATATCGCTCTGAGTGGAAGTTTGATATTACAGCTCATAAGAAGATCCTGATAGATATTGGACATGTATGTCAAAATCTTTATTTAGCTAGTGAATCTGTTGAGGCAGGAACTTGTGCTATAGGTATATATGATCAAAAGATGGTGGATGAGCTTTTAAAATTAGATGGAGATGAAGAATTTGTAATATATCTTGCGGCTGTTGGAAAGAAGCGAGAACAATAAAAGTTATATTAGAATTTTTATTAATATTTTTTAAATCATATATAAAAGGCAGTTTTATTTGAACTACCTGTCAGACTGTAGACAAAGTCTTAGTCAGACTTAAGTCTACAGTCTTGTGCAAGTGTCTTGACACTTACCTTGCTTGCAGTTTAGTGGATTGGTTTATTTAATCAATTATTATCAAATGAGAACTAGCGTTTATTTACTCAGTACTTAGACGCTTTTGGCTCTCTTTTTTCACGTATAGCTCGATTCCTAAAATAATTATTTTAATATTGTTGAAATAGAAACAAAAATTTAATATAATATTGTTAATGCATAAGCGGGTGGGAGGATAGGCCATGAAAAAAGAAGAACAGGTCATGATGGTTTTCAGGGAATTATTTAACAAAATGGCTTGGCTTAATAAGCTTAAGATGGAAGAAAGTCTTAAAGATTATAAGCCTTCTGAAGTACATTACATCGAATGCATTGGAAGAAATGTAGATTCCAACGTAACAAAACTTGCGGAGTTCCTTTATATGACTAGGGGCGCCATAAGCAAAATGACCAAGAAGCTCATAGAAAAAGGCATTATCGAAAGCTACCAGAAACCGGATAACAAGAAAGAAATTTATTTCCGGCTTACTGAAAAAGGGCAAAGAATTTATAAAGTCCATGAGGAACTGCACAAAGAGTTTCAAGAACGGGATAAAGCCGTATTTGAGCAGGTGACCGAGGAACAATTTGACAGTATGCTTAGCTTCGTGGAAAAGTATAGTAATCATTTGGATGCAGAAATAAAGAAACTGGGTATAGATATTAAATCAGAATAATTAAACCACAGGCAGCCCAACTCTATTGAGAACAGGCTGCATTTTTATTGCTATAATTTTGTTGACAAGGAAACAAAATCATGCTATTATTTTGTTGACAAGGAAACAAAAATATAACTTTTGAGGGGAGATTTAATGTCCACATTTAAATCACACAATGAACAGAACACAGAACAAACCGTAGATAAACACGCTTTAATATTCGGTCTTATCTCTGTTTTTCTTTGTGGAATAGGCTTCACTATCATAGCACCTGTCGTTCCATTCTTAGTGCAGCCTTATATAAGCAATCCGGGAGAACAAGCTATAGTTGTCACACTGCTTACATCTGTTTATGCAGTCTGCGTGTTTTTTGCAGCTCCAGGACTTGGAGCTTTGAGCGACAGATATGGCCGTCGTCCAATACTCTTAGTATGCCTTTTGGGTTCAGCAATCGGGTACTTAGTTTTTGGCATAGGAGGAGCTCTATGGGTACTATTTGCTGGGCGCATAATAGATGGTATAACAGGCGGGACCATAAGCACTATCTTCGCATATTTTGCAGACATCATTCCTCCAGAACATAGAACCAAATACTTTGGATGGGTAAGTGCGGTTGTAGGTGTTGGAACCGTTATTGGACCTACTCTAGGCGGATTACTAGCCAAGTTTGGTTATTCTGTACCAATGTATTTTGGAGCAATAATAACTTTATTGAATGTTGTTTATGGATTCTTTTTTATGCCTGAGAGCCTTGACAAGAATAATAGACTGAAAGAGATTACCCTTGTAAGACTGAATCCATTTATACAGCTTGCAAGCATACTTTCCATGAAAAACTTAAAAAGGCTACTTGTCTCAGCGTTTTTACTTTGGATACCCAATGGATCTTTACAGGCAGTTTTTTCACAATTTACAATAGATACTTTCAGTTGGAAGCCTGCACTAATCGGACTTATGTTTTCAATTATGGGTTTCCAAGACATCATTTCACAAGGTTTCATAATGCCAAAGCTTTTGATAAAACTTAGTGATAAACAGATAGCAATTCTTGGAATGGTTTCGGAGATTATAGGCTACAGTCTTATTGCGCTATCTGCTTTGTTCTCATTCTATCCTCTTTTTATCGTTGGAATGTTTATATTTGGTTTTGGTGATTCGATCTTTGGGCCTTCATTCAATGGGATGCTCTCCAAGTCTGTCGATTCGAGTGAACAAGGAAGGATTCAAGGAGGTAGCCAATCTATTCAGGCTTTAGCAAGAATGATTGGACCTATCATTGGAGGTCAAATCTATGTATCACTTGGTCATGCCGCACCCGCTTTTATGGGTATGATCCTTATAGCAGCGGCAATACCGGTTTTATATGAGGCACATTCAAAAAAATAACAAGTCCATTTGGAGCCCTTCAAGGATTGCTTGGTATAATAGGCAAAAAATATTTATTATGCCAGAAAATATAGACAAGCCTTTAAGATATCTTAAATATATTGTTCTTATAATAACACTATATTTTGCGTGGACAACTGCTGGTCTATGGCTTAGTTCATATTAAAGTTTCAGAACTTAAAGAAATTAAATTTTCTGAATGTATTAATTGCCAAAAATGTATACTTTCTTGTCCTAAAAATAATACATTAGAATTTAAAATTAAGAATAAATCAGTTAAACCAATATTTATTTTAATAATTGTATTTTTAATATTCTTTGGAGGAATAGGAATTACAAAAGTTACAGGTTTATTTGAAGTTTTGCCACCACCTATAATCTCTGAAACAAAAATAAATCCTGAAGAAATAAAGGGATATATGACTATAGAGGATTTATTAAATGGTTTAGGTATGGATTTAGACGAAATGGATAAAAAGCTTGATTTACCTACATCTATTCCAAAGGACACTAAACTAAAAGATATTAAAAATATTATTCCTAATTTTGAAGTAGAAGGGGCTAGAGAAATTTTTAAATAATAGAAAAGCATTATAAGTATTATCAGAATTTACGGACGTAGTGTGGATTAGAAACCATACTACGTCTATTATTTAATGTATAGGAAAGTATAAAATTATTAGAAAGTACAGTAAATGCTTGGACTACATTTACTGTAGAACTTCCAAGTCTAGTCTAATACTTCACAGTTCCCTGTCATCATTATCAATGCATCATTTATCTTAGATACCCTATCTTCATTAGTGAGTACAATCAAACAGTCGCCAGGAAAAATAATAGTATCTCCTTTAGGAATTATTTCATTTTCTCCTCACTTAACTGCTACTAATAAGCAGAGTGATGGCCAGTTGACTTCTTTAATCTGTTTACCATCTAAATGTGAGCTCATACAAACTGCAAATTCTAATATAGCCTTATTTTTCTTATTACCAATGGATATTTTTTCTCCTTGATTATGTAAAATTCTTTCAAGTAATGCTTCATAAATTGGCTTTGATCCTAAAATATCCGCAACTATATATGCAACAATAGATACAATTGTTAAGGAAAGCAAATGACTAAATGTACCCGTCATTTCAGTAATTAGAATAGTTCCAGTTATAGGTGATCTAACTACCGCCGCAAAATATCCTGCCATTGCAAGGATTATAAAGTTATTTAATATAACATGTGGATTTTTTGGTGGAATAGCAGGATGTGGAATGATTGGTCAAACACTTATAAATCATAATTATGGTGGAAGGGGTAGATTATCAACACTTACATCTGGAACAGCTATGTTGATTACAGTGATAGTATTAAATAAGTTTGTTGTACAGATTCCAGTAGTTGCTTTAGGCTCTGTTATAGTAGTTGTATCAATAACCACTTTTAATTGGGGTTCAATAAAGAGAATAGCAAAAGTACCCAAAACAGATACCTCTGTAATGATTTCAACAGTTGCAGTAGTTTTAATAACTCATAATTTAGCTTATGAAGTTATTCTTGGGATAATATTAAGTGCCTTATTTTTTGCATCTAAAATATCTAAAATCAAGGTTAAAAAAATTAAAACATATACAAAAATTATATATGTATTCTTACCCTAATGACTTGTGAATTTCATTTCGACCTTGAGAAGTATATATGATCAAAAGATGATAGAGAACCTTTTAAGGTTAGATGGAAAGGAAGAGTTTATAATATATATTGCAGCTGTTGAAAAAAGAGAGAATCATAGAATTCAAGCCGATGAGTTAAATATGCGTATCTCATCGGCTTAGTATATTTAATATAAAGTTATTAATTCTTTGTTTGAGATAATTCCGTCTATTCTGACATCGAATTCAGTAATTGGAACTTCGTCTAATACCTTAAATTGATATGCTAATGCTAATTTAGGAACAGCACTATTAATATTGGTTAAAAAACGATCATAGAATCCTGCTCCATATCCTATTCTTCCACCATTTCTATCGAAAGCAATCCCTGGTATTAATATTAAATCTATATCTTTAATGTTTCCAACAGGGCAGTTTTCTAACGGTTCCAAAATATTAAAATATCCTAATTTTAAATCGGATAAGGTATTTATTCTAAATATTTCGATACCTTTATCCTTAGATTTGATTTTAGGTACATATACAATTTTACCATCATTCAATGCACATGATATTATTTTATGAGTATCAACTTCACTACCAAAACTTACAAATATGAATAATACAAGTGAATACTTATAAAATTTACTATCTATTAGTTCTTCTAATATGCTCTGATCCCATTCGTTTTTTATATCTGTGATTATAGAATCTCTTTTTTCAATAATAGATTTTCTAATATATACCTTATTATTATATAAATCCATACGGATAACCTCCAAGTAATAGTATCTATATTTTATTGTAAGTAACAGTTTTAATGGAGTATCTTTTATAAGACAGCAAATTATCTAAAATTATAATATTTACTTAATTGATTCATATATTTAGAACACTATCTTTAATTTCGTTAAATCCTACTCTACTTATAAATTCGTTAAAGGTTTCATTTTCTAATTTGTTTTCTTTAAAGAAATTTATTATCTTTTCAAGAACTATATGAACATCAGTAGATTTTACACGGTAGTTAAGATTTTCAGCAAACTTTCCACTATTATTTAGTGTGCCGCCAAGCCAAATGGTAAAAGCTTCATCACAGCTATTTTCAGTCTTCATAAGTGCTCCTTGAAGGCTGATATCAGCTATATGCTTTTGTCCACAAGAGTTTGGGCATCCTGTAAAATGCATACGAATTGGTGTATCTAACTTGATTTTAGAATCAAGATATTTAATAACTTCTCTAGCACGTTCTTTTGTTTCAACGATAGCTAAATTACAAAATTCCTTACCTGTACAAGAAACAGTATAGCCAGTGAAGACATTTGGATTTGGAGATAATTGTTTGAAGATATCTTTTTCCAACAAAGAGGGTATATTTTCATTACTTATACCTGTAATAATTAAATTTTGTGATAATGTAGTTCTAATTTTACTATCTCCATATTTTTCTGAAATATCGCTAAGTTCAAAAAGCTCATCACTAGATATTTCACCTAATGGTAGGTTAATACCAATATAACTTTTCCCATTTTGTTTTTGAGAATGTACCCCAAAGTAGTAAGAAGCATTCCAAAAAGATAATTTATCTTCACCTGAGTTTGGCATATCTCCGATTAATTCTAATAATTTATCTTGGAATTTTTCTGCTCCCCAATCTGCAACTAAGAATTTCAAACGGGCACGAGTACGTTTTTCTCTATAGCCATAATCTCTAAAAATAGTACATACCCCTTCTGCAACTTTAAGTACGTCTTCTGGCTTTATAAAAATATCAAGCTTTTGTGCTAAATGGGCATTAGCTGAAAGACCACCTCCAACCCATGCGTTAAATCCAATTACTTCTTTTCCTTCAATATTTTTTACTGCTGGAGTAAAAGCAAGATCATTAATTTGTGCATGAGCTGCATTATGCGTACTAGCTGATATTGATATTTTAAATTTTCTTGGTAAATTAGAAAAATCTTTGTTTAGTAAAAAGAAATTATTAACTTGTTCTATAAGATCAGTTGTATCCATAAGTTCATCTTTATCAATTCCAGCAAGAGGATTTCCAACTATTGTTCTAGGACAATCTCCACAAGCTTCAAAAGAACTTAAGCCGCAAGCATTTAACTTTTCAAAAGTTTTAGGTAAATCTTCGATTTGAACCCAATGGAATTGCACAGCACCTCTTGTAGTAACATTTGCAACTCCACGTCCATAATCTTTAGCAATGTCTGCTAAAACTTTTGCTTGTTTAGAACTCATAATTCCAGAATTAATACGTACTCTCATCATAAAATATCCCTCTTTAGGCTTTTGTTCATAGACTCCAGCCCATTTAAATCTATTCATATCTTCAGAGGTTATTGAAGAATAACCTTCTTTAGAATAATTATCTATTATGGTTTGTATAACATCTAAACCATCTTTTTGTAGTTTGATATGTTCTACATCATTTAATCTTTGATCCTTAGACCAAATTTTTTCATAAGACATGTAATGTCCTCCTTATATTATTGTTCATTTTTCATATATCTGTATCCTTTATTTACTCCATCTCCAAAATATAAGAGGTTATCAAATTTTGAAAAGTTTAATCTATCATCAGCATCTAAATATTCCTTTGAAATAAGTCTTCCTTTAATGGAACCTAGGATATTAGTAATGCCATTGTAGGCATCTCTTTCGATAATATCAGTTAAAGTGCATTCTATGGAAATTGGACATTCTTCAATAATAGGCGCATTTATAATTTCAGATTTAACTTGCATTAAGTTAGTTGCAT
>Ga0302162_10000370_pt1 | contig 12720 bp, 13 predicted proteins | sample I_Fen_E2_2_FD_193501 | JGI IMG/M metagenome (GOLD analysis project Ga0302162, IMG submission 193501) | Peat permafrost microbial communities from Stordalen Mire near Abisko, Sweden - I_Fen_E2_2 | ecosystem: Environmental > Terrestrial > Soil > Wetlands > Permafrost | place: Sweden: Abisko...
CCTGGAGTATTATGTGGTCATATAGTAGATCCTTCAGATGCATTTATGTTTGCACAAATTAATGATGGAAATGCAATAGCAATGCCTTTTGCAAAAGGATTTGGATGGGGAGCAGAATTAAATTTGGAATATATATTTGAAAAATTATTCCAAGGTGAAAGTGGACAAGGATATCCAAAGGACAGAGTTGTACCAGAACAAAGAAATAAAAAGATATTAGATGAAGTTAAAAAAGTAACACATAAAGATATGGTAACAATTTTAAAAGAAATTGATCAAGATTTATTAAAGGGAGCTATAAGTGGAGAAAAATTTAAAGAATATTTCTTTAATAATTGTAAATCTATAGAGATAGAATTTTGTATTAGAAATATATTAGAGTAACACATTGAGCTAGTTTAATTTTATGATAACATGTTCTAACTAAACCCGCATTATTGGCCCATATTCTTCAGAATATATATGGTAATATGGTTTAGAATATGCAGTGTCTAATTATATTAAGTAAAAACATACATTGAATTAGTATGGATATATTAAAAAAACTACCACAACACGTTAGAAAAATGGACGTAAAGAACCAGGTAGGATAACAGTTATTATGGTTGCAGAAGAATTAGGATTTTAATATATACTACTAATAAATTTAACAAACTATTAGATAATCAACGAAAATGTGACTTGTATAATAAGGTTGGAGGTAAAATTTAAATCTCCAACCTTTCTTTTTAATTTATTCAATATTACTCAATTAGCCGCAATTTAAATTCAAGAATAGAAAAAAATATATAATATTACAAAAGACTAGAATTAATATATCCCATAACTTTACTAATATTATTAGCAACAGTCATGAACCCATTTTTATACTTTAATAAACTTTCTATATTATTAAAAAGAGTTACTGAGGAGAGGCTTGTAGCTGCAATCATTTTATTAGTTCTATCAAAAATAGGAACAGCTATGCATATAACGCCAGTATCACATTCAATATTATCAAGTGAATATAAATTCTTTCTTATATCATGAATTTCATCTATAAGTACATTAATATCAGTTATAGTATTTTCGGCGTATTTAACAAATTCAGTGTCTTTTAATAAGTTTCTTATTTTATCATCAGAATATTGAGACAATAATAACTTACCCGAAGCAGTACAATAAATTGGTGCTTTTTTACCTATGCTTGAAGACATTGCTATATTTCTACTAGTATGTTCAGATGATACTTTATCTACATATATTATATTAGAATAGGATTCATCTGGAATACAAAGATGTATAACTTCATCAACTTTAGTTGCAAATTCATGTATGTAAGGTCTGGAAATGCTTATTAAATCCATACTATTTGTCATAGAAGAGGATAGATTAAGTACTTTTATATCAAGTTGATATTTATCATTTTCTTTGTTTTGAGTAACATATTTTTTATATTTTAAAGTTGTGATTAGTCTGTGTATAGTACTTTTACTTAATCCTAAAATTTTTGACAATTCTCCAATTCCGCAACCTTTCGGATATTCCGATAGACAATCAAGTATGTCTAGTGCACGTTCTACGGACTGAACTAAATTAACATTATTTGAATCTTCAGACATATTAAATCCTCCATGTATAATTATTTTCTTTATACTACATTGTAATATTTAATATAGATTTTAACAAATAAAAAATCAAAAAGTTTTTATTGAAGTATCATTGACAATTATAAGTGAAGATATTAAAATAATATTAGATAATGAAACAACGTTCCACAATACGGAACGACAGCGAATCTCAAAATGGATATATAATATTCTTTAATTATATATAATATTAACCAAAAAATTAATCATAGCCTTATCAAGTAGAAAATTTAATTCTATCTCTGCATACTTGATAAGGCTAAAAATATAAGTTGAAAGTGGTGTATTGTTAATGGATGTAATTACTATAGGAGATGCAATGATTGCAATGTGTCCTAAAGAAAAAGGACCAATAATATTTTGTAACACTTTTGAAAGAAAAATAGGTGGAGCAGAATTAAATGTTGCAATAGGTTGTGCAAGATTAGGATTAAATTCAGGCTGGATAAGCAGACTTGGAAATGATGATTTTGGGAAATACATATTAAAAACAGTAAGAGGAGAAGGTATTGATATTTCAGAAGTTAAACTTGTGGATGAATACCCAACATCTGTATACTTTAGAGAAGTTTTATCTGATGGCTCTAGTAGATCTTTTTATTATAGAGAAAAATCTCCAACAAGTACAATGAATCATAAAGAATTAAATGAAGAGTATTTTAAGAATTCAAAAGTACTTCATATTACAGGAGTTTTTCCTTCGATTAATATGAATAATAGAGAAGTTATATTTGAAGCAGTAAAATTAGCAAAGAAACATAATTTAATAGTTTCTTTTGATCCTAATATTAGATTAAAAATGTGGAGTAAAGAAGAAGCTAAAAGTTATATAGAAAAACTTTTACCTTATGTTGATATTCTTTTAATAGGAGATGAAGAGGTAGAAATATTATTAGGTGAAACAAGTTTAGAAGATGCAATAAAAGTTTTCCATAGCTATGGAATAGAAAAAGTTATTGTTAAAAAAGGTGCTAAAGGAGCAATAGGATCGGATAATGAAAATATTTATGAGGTAGATGCTATTAAACCAAAAGCTCTAGTTGATACAGTAGGTGCAGGAGATGGGTTTGCAGCAGGATTTTTAACAGCACTACTTAAAGGAGAAACATTAGAAAATTGTGTTAGATTTGCAAATGCAGTTGGATCTTTAGTAGTTGGAGTTGAAGGTGATAATGAAGGATTACCTTATTATGATGATGTTTTAGTGCATTTAGGACAAGCAAAAAAAGTGGAACGTTAGGATCATATTCTGAAAAAATATAAAAACAAAATAAAACATAGAAATAGAATAATTTTAAATTAATATATAAATAAAGGATGAGGTGTAAATAATGTTTGAAAAAATTTATGAAACATTAAAAGAAGAAAAAGCTGTAGCTGTTATTAGAACTAAAACTTATGAAGAAGCAAAAGAGATTAGTATAGCAGCCATTGACGGTGGAATGAAGATTATAGAAGTAACTATGAGTGTACCAAATGCACCAAAGTTAATAAAAGAATTAAAGGAAGAATATAAAGATGCATGTGTTGGAGCAGGAACTGTTTTAACTAAAGATGCTGTAGATGAATGTATTGAGAATAATGCTGATTTTATTGTTTCTCCTTGTGTTGATGAAGAAATAATAGCGTATGCAATTCAAAGAAAAGCATTAATGATTCCAGGCCTTATGACAATGTCAGAAATAAACAAAGTTTATAAAATGGGATTAAGATTTATAAAAATATTCCCTGGAAATGTTGTTGGAAAAGGATTAATAGGAGCAGCAAAATCAATATTCCCAGATATTAATATAATGCCTACTGGTGGAGTAAACAAGGATAATATAAGTGAATGGATACAATCTGGGGCAGATTGCAGTGGTATCGGCAGTGATTTAAACAAAGCATATAAAAGCAATGGTGCTCAAGGCGTAAAAGAATATTGTACGGACGTTATGAAGAACGTAAAAAGTTTGTAATTTATTAGGATTTTAGACAGTAGTGATTAGTTTTACAATAATAAAACTAATCACTATTTTTATGTAAAAAAGGCTATACTGAAGCAATTGCTAAATCAGATAATTGGGATATAACAGGAAGTTGGATACAAGAATGCGAACTATTAGTTAAAAAAGATTGAGGAAAGGGTATGTTATTTAATTCACTATATGGAAGGGTATTGCTTGCATTACATTCTCAAAATAAAAAATTGGAATAATATCCAAAATTATTTAAAATAGGATACATAAAAAGTAATTTGTTTGTGAAATCCCTCATGAATTAGGGAAGAACAGAGGTTGCTGTAGAATATGAAGGTAACAGTGAATTATATATGTAAGATACTATTGCTGCAAAACCATTTTTAGATATCCAATTTTCAGAAATAAAGATTGTTAAAAAAATAGTTATTCTTTAAAAAATTAAAATCAAAGCTTATAATAAAACTGAAATGTTAAATTATTACACAAATATATTATAGTTACTTATATTGAATATGCTATATGAGTTCCCATGTAAAGGATATAAATGAGATAAAATTATATAATTTAATTAATTTGAAAGGTGGTTGTTATGTTGTATATTTCGAATGGGTAAAATGCTAAGTATAGAAAATTCAAAGTAGTTAGAAAAACAGATTTACTTGAAATAAACGTAATAATTTAATAATAGTTTTAAGGGGTCTGATAAAGATGAAAACAGAACAAGGTTTGGTAATTGAGATAAGTGATAATATTGCCAGAATTAAAGTTGGAAGACATAGTGACTGTAGTAATTGTGGTGCTTGTCCAGGCAACGATAGTGTGATTATAAGTGCAAATAATAAAATAGGGGCCAAAGTAGGAGATAAGGTGACCTTTGAAATGAAAGAAGTTAACATTTTAAAAGGAGCCTTTATTGTTTTTATTTTACCACTAATTGTTGCATTTATTGGGGTACTGTTGGGAGGGCTTATAGGAAAATACATGGGGTCTAATATAAACGTTTCTCAAATTATAGGTGGAATAACTGCTTTTTTATTATCTATGATATTTGTAAAGTTATTTGATAGAGCTGCAACTATAAGTGAAAAGTCAAAGCCAGCAATTATTAGTATTTTATAGTAAATATTTTCTATAACATAAGTTTTTTGTTAAAAACATAATTAAGAGGTGATTGTTAATGTTAAAGCGTTTTCTCGGAGGGATTCATCCTAAAGATAGTAAAGTATATACTATGGACAAAACTATTGAAATTCCACCTTTACCTTCTCAAGTAGTTATTCCTATGAGTCAGCATATAGGAGCTCCTTGTACACCGCTAGTTAAGGTTGGCGATAAGGTTAAGAAAGGACAAGTTATAGCTGAAAGTGATGCTTTTATGCATAGTCCAGTGCATGCATCTATTTCTGGAGAAGTTATTAAGATTGCAGAAATGCCACATGCATCTAGAGTTAACTGTTTATCAATCGTTATTAAAAATGATGGCTTGGATGAATGGGTTCAAGGTATTCCGTTACATCGTGAATGGGACCAACTAGAGACAGCAGAAATCCTTGATATTATTAAAGGAGCAGGAGCAGTTGGAATGGGAGGTGCTACTTTCCCTACACATATTAAGCTTTCTCCAAATAAAAATGTTGATGTTTTTATTGTAAATGCAGCTGAATGTGAGCCGTATTTGACAGCAGATTATAGAATGATGCTTGAATATGCAGATCGTATAGTTACGGGCGTTAAAATAGTTATGAAAGTCCTTGGTGTTAGTAAATGTTTCGTAGGAATAGAGGATAATAAACCAGAGGCTGTAAGCGTTATGAAAGATGCTTTTAAAGGCACATCTGTTGAGGTAGTATCTTTACCTACAAAGTATCCTCAAGGTGCAGAAAAAATGTTGATAAAAGTACTTACTAATCGTGAAGTTCCATCTGGTGGATTACCTATGGATGTTGGTGTTGTAGTACAAAATGTTGGTACTACAGTTTCGATTTGTGATGCTGTAGTTAGTGGGATTCCACTAATAGAAAGGGTTACTACTGTTTCTGGAGATGCAATTAAGGATCCTAAAAATTTATTATTAAGAATAGGGACTAGCTATGAGTATGTAATAGATTATTGTGGAGGATTTAGTAAAACTCCTGAAAAAATAATTTCTGGAGGACCTATGATGGGTATGGCTCAATTTACATTAGATGTACCTGTAATTAAAGGAACCTCTGGTATATTGGCTTTAAGTAGTGATGTTGTAAATTCTGGAGAAGAGTCTCCTTGCATTAGATGTGGTAGATGTGTTAAAGCATGTCCTATGGGGTTAGTACCAAGTATGTTAAGTATATTAGGCGAACGTAATAGATTTAAAGAAGCTAAAGAAGAATATGGTTTGTTTAATTGTATAGAATGTGGAAGTTGTGTTTATACATGTCCTGCAAAACGTAATATTGTGCAATATATAAAATATTCAAAAGCACAAAATCTAGCACAATCAGCAAAGAAATAGTGAGAGAAGGGATAAAATGAGCTCAGAAACTAAAGTAGTTCAAGAAAGCAAAGTACAAAACATTCAACCAAAGGAAATTCAAGTACAGGATCAAAAATTTACTGTTTCAGCATCACCACACATTAGGTGTAATGAATCAATTTCAAAGATAATGTGGAATGTAAATTTAGCTTTGGCACCTGCAGCTATTTTTTCAATATTTTATTTTGGCTTTCCAGCTTTAATAAATATGATAGTAGGAATAGTTTCAGCAGTTGCATGTGAGTATTTGGTACAAAAGTTTCGTAAAATGAAGATTACAGCATTTGATGGAAGTGCATTTATAACTGGTCTTTTACTGTCAATGTCTCTTCCACCAACTTTACCACCTTATATGGTAGCAATTGGTTCATTTATAGCTATAGTAATAGCTAAACAATCAATGGGTGGACTCGGATTTAATATTTTCAATCCTGCTCATATTGGAAGAGCAGCTTTAATGGTATCTTGGCCAGTTGCTATGACTACTTGGACAAAACTAACAGAATCAGTAGATGCTGTGAGTAGTGCAACTCCATTAAATATATTAAAACATCAAGGTTATACAAGCTTAATTGAAATTTTTGGAAGTAACACAGCTATGTATAAGGCTATGTTTATTGGTACAAGAAATGGAAGTTTGGGTGAAACATCTACCGTATTACTTCTTATTGGCGGAATATATCTTATATATAAAGGATATATTAACTGGCATGTTCCTGTTTGTATGATTGGAACAGTAGGAATACTTACTTGGATTTTTGGACCAACAGGTTTATTTACTGGTGATCCATTATTTCATATGATGGCTGGTGGCTTAATACTAGGAGCATTCTTCATGGCAACAGATATGGTAACTATTCCTATTACGACAAAAGGTCAAATAATTTTTGCAGTAGGAGCTGGTGCAATAACTGTTTTAATTAGATTAAAAGGTGGTTATCCAGAAGGCGTTTGTTATTCAATTTTGCTAATGAATGCTGTAACACCATTAATAGATCGTTTCGTAAAACCAAAGAACTTTGGGGCAAGGGGGTAGTAAAATGTCAGATGTAGATGTTAAGAAAGAACAGTCTATTTTTAAGATAGCTATAAACTTAATAGGGGCCTGCATAATTTCAGGTGTAATAATAGGAATAGTATATTTTATTACAGCACCTATTGCAGTAGAAAAAAATGAAATGATGAAACAAGAGTCAATGAAGGCGTTAGTAAATGATGCAGATAATTTTAAAGAAATATCAGATAAAAAAGAATGGTTTACTGCTGAAAAAGATGGAAAAGTAATTGCTTATGTAGTGCCTGGTGAAAGTAAGGGCTATGGTGGAGCAATTAAAATGCTTGTAGCTGTTACCTCGGATGGAAAGGTAATTGATTATACTATATTATCAGCTAACGAGACTCCTGGTCTTGGAGATAATGCTGCAAAAGAACCTTTTAGAAGTCAATTTGCAGGAAAGCAAGCCGAGGATTTAACTGTAGTAAAAGATCTTTCTAAAAAAGAAAATATTCAGGCTATGACAGGGGCAACTATTTCATCTAAAGCTGTAACACTTGCTGTTAAAAATGCAGTGGGAGAAGTAGTACAGTTTACAGGAGGTAAATAATATGAAAGAATTATGGAAAATTTTCTCTAAAGGTTTATTTGATGAAAATCCAATATTTGTATTAGCTTTGAGTCTTTGTCCGGCACTAGCTGTTACGACTTCAGTTATTAACGGATTAACTATGGGATTAACAGTGCTATTTGTTATTACAGCTAATAATGTAGTAGTTTCAATAACACGTAAATGGGTAAATGACAAAGTTAGAGTGCCAGTTTATATAACATCAATTGCAACTATAGTAACAGTTGTACAACTTGTATTACAAGCTTTTGCTCCATCTTTATATAAAGCACTTGGAGTATATTTATCATTAGTAGTAGTTTTCGCAATAATACTGGCAAGAGCTGAAGTATTTGCCTCAAAGAACAAGGTTATTCCATCTTTCTTTGATGGGCTGGGTATGGGGTGTGGATTTACAATAGCTATGCTTATAATATCTGCTATAAGAGAGATTATTGGTAATGGAACAATTTTAGGGATTTCAGTATTCGGATCTGGGTATAATCCAGCTTTAATTATGATTTTGCCACCGGGTGCATTTATATTAATTGGTTATATGATGGGAGCAATTAAAATTTATACTAAGCGTAAAGAGAGCAAGCAAGTAAAAGGGAGTGAATCATAATGCAAGAATATTTAACACTTTTTATAGGTTCAGTAGTTGTAAATAACTTTGTTTTAACAAAGTTTTTAGGATTATGTATATTCTTTGGAGTATCTAAAAGTCTAAATGCATCTCTAGGAATGGGTATGGCAGTTACATCTGTTATAACACTTAGCTCAATGTTAGCATGGGTAGTATATAATTTTGTACTTTTACCATATGGTTTAACATTTTTAACAACAATCGTTTTTGTAATACTTATAGCAAGTTTTGTACAATTGTTGGAATTAATAATAAAGAAACACGCACCTGCTTTATATAATATGTGGGGAATTTATCTTGTTTTAATAGCAACAAACTGTATAGTACTATCTGTTCCACTTTTAAGTGTAGAGTCTAATTATTCATTTAGTATGAGTATAGTCTATGCAATAGGATCGGGTATGGGATTTGCACTTGCACTTGTGCTTATGGCAAGTTTAAGAGAAAAATTGGTACATGCAGATGTGCCAAAGGCTCTAGAAGGAACAGGAATAGCATTTATTTTAGCAGGTATGTTATCATTGGCATTCCTTGGATTTTCAGGGATGATATGATCAATTAACAAAGGACAATTAGCAATTAAGGAATAAAGTTAAAAGGTCTTTGAAAATATTCGCAGATAAAAAAAGCATGAAACGCTATAAAAACTTAAAGATATTCTGAAGGAATATCATCCACAATTGTCAATTGTACATTGAAAAAATGACTAAGTTTATTAAGGAGATGAATAAAAATTATGAATACTGCTATAATGGTTATTGTTGTAATGGGAGCAGTTGGGATAGTTTTTGGATTTATTCTTGCTATCGCAAATAAAAAGTTTTCAATGGAAGTAAACCCACTTATTCATGAGGTGGAAGAAGTTCTTCCTAAAGGACAGTGTGGTGCATGTGGTTTTGCAGGCTGTGCTAATTATGCTGAAGCTGTAGTTTTAAATCCAGAAGTTCCACCAAATTTATGTATACCTGGTAAAGATGCTGTTGCAAAATTAGTGGCAGAACTTACAGGAAAAACATCTGAACAGTTAGAAGCAAAAGTAGCTCATGTTAGATGTAAGGGATCAATTAGTAAAGCAACTTTAAGTTATAACTATAAGGGAGTAAAAGATTGTACTGCCGCAAGTTTAATCCAAGGTGGTCCTAAAGGATGTAAAAATGGATGTATTGGATTTGGAACTTGTGTAAGTAAGTGTCCTTTTGGCGCTATGACTATGGGTGAAGATGGATTACCAGTTGTTAATCTAGAAAAGTGTACTGGATGTGGAGCGTGCGAAACAGTATGTCCTAAAAATGTTATACAAATAATACCCAAAAATGCTACTGTAAAAGTGGACTGTAATTCTAAGGAAAAGGGAGCTGTTGCCCGAAAAGTTTGTAGTACTGCTTGTTTAGGCTGTGGCATTTGTGCAAAGAATTGTAGTTATGGTGCTATTGAGATTAAAGATAATCTTGCAGTAGTAAACAAAGCTATATGCGCTGAAAAGTGTAACAAAGTAACATGCGTAGCAAAATGTCCAACTGGAGCCATAAGAATTGCTAATGCATTAAAAGAAGATAAAAATGCAAGTAATTTAAAGGCTACTAGTTAAGTATATTTGAATATAGATAAGTAAAAAATAAATCTAAGAGTTACTTCACTTAATTAATTATGTTACCCAACCTATTAGAGGAGAATTTTTTAGATTTAATCATATTCAAAAGATAACAGATCAACATGTACATATTTTGGTCTGTTATTTTATTTTAAAATTCACAATTAAGGAACAAGTACATATACAATAATTATGAATTGTGATTGTTCACTGTGCATTGGAAAATGATTGGAGGCTAATAACAGTTGAAGAAGATTATATGTGCATTAACAACTTGTATTTTAACTATTTCAATTTGTAGTTCATGTGCAAGTCAAAAAAATAAATATTACGAAAAAAGTAATATAGTAATGGATACAGCAGTAACATTAAGTGCTAATGGTGAAAAATCAAAAGAAGCAGTTGAAGAGAGCTTTAAAAAATTAGATGAAATTAATGAAATGGCAAGTGCTAGCATAAGTACTAGTGATGTTTATAAAATCAATAGTTCTTCAGGAAAGAATTATGTAAAAGTTCATCCTGAAACTTTAAAAATGATAGAAACCTCCATAAAATATTCGAAATTAAGTGATGGAGCATGGGATATTACCCTAGGTCCAATAATAAATTTATGGGGCATCGGTACAGATAATGAAAGATTACCTTCAGATGAAGAAATTAAAGCTAAATTACCATTGGTGGGATATGAGAAAATTAGCATTAATGAAAATGATAGTAGCGTTATGCTTCAAAAAGAGAGAATGGCTATTGATTTAGGTGGCATTGCTAAAGGTTTTGCTGCTGACGAGGTATTAAAAATTTACAAAAAGTATAATATTAAAAATGGACTTATTAATTTAGGCGCAAGTTCTATTTATGCTCTTGGTAAAAATAAAGATAACAATGAGTGGTCTGTTGGTATTAAACATCCTAGAAGTGAAGATCCGAGCGTTTATATGGGAATAATAAAGTTATCCAATGGTTCATTATCTACATCTGGTGATTACGAGAGATGTTTTATAAAAGACAATAGAAGATATCATCATATTATAGATCCTAAAACTGGATATCCAGCAGATAATGGTGTAATGAGTGATACAATAGTAATAGATGGTGATACTCCTGAAAATGGCATGTTATCTGATCTTCTCACTACAACAGTTTTTACATTAGGTCAAGAAAAAGGGTTGAAATTAATAGATAGTCTGCCAGGAGTATTCTGTGAGATTACAACATCAGATTATAAGGTTTATACATCAGAGGGATTTAAAGAGAGAATTACAAACTTAAACAAAGATTTTGAAGTTGCAAATTAAAGATTCATAAATACATAAAACATCATATAAGCTTAGAAAATGTTACAAAATGATTTTTTAAAATCATTTTGTAACATCTTCATTTATATTAACATCTCTAAAGTAGGGTAGTTTAGACAAATGTTTAACTATAAAATTTGCGGTTATGCCAACAAAAATTCCTGTGCCAACACCTGCTATTGAGAGTATAGGCAAATAAAGCATTATAGCTATATTTTGAACTATAGCTGAAGCCACAATTAATTGGCCTACATTATGAAATAAAGCCCCAGAGGCACTTACACCTATTATGCTTACCTTATCTTGTCCAAGCTCTTTAACACATATCATAACAAGATAACTAAGGATTGCTCCCGCAACACCGTACATAAAGGTTGAGAGACTTCCACCAAACATAGTTGATAGCAAAAGTCTTAGTATTATTATTAAAAAGACGTCTTTTTTACTATTTAATGTGTATAGTGCTATAACGGTAATTAAATTTGCTAATCCAAGCTTTGCACCAGGTGCAATAAATGGCACTGGAATCATACTTTCAATTGTATAAAGAGCCAAAGCTTGTGAAACTAAAAGGCCTATAAAAACTATTCGAAATGTTTTATTCATCTGATTCACCTCAGTGTACTGGAATAACATCAATATTTTTTTCATTATTATTGCTCTTAATTTCAACCATCAATTTATGTGGAAGGCAAACTAAAAGTTGACCTGGTTTTGATATAAAGCCAGATTTTATACAAATTGCATCTCTGCAATCCGCATCTATAATTCTAATAGATGCATCCTTAAGTTCAATTACATTATATCCATACTCAGTTTTGACATCTATCTGCTCTTCACCTCTATGCTCAGATAAGAGTATTTTTTTATAAGGTTTTCCGTCTAAAGTTATTTCTGCGTAAGTTCCATCATAATTTTTATGCATCATTACTCCAAAAATAAGTTCAGGAATAAAGGATAAACATATTAATAAAACTATTATAATTATATCCCACTTTTTAAACATTCGTATTTCCTTCTTTAATCTTAACTTTTTAAGTTTAGGCAAATTTGGACTATTATTTGATTAAACAGTAATTGTACTTTTATGGTTATTATATATTTTTGCTAAATATTTGTATATATATTTATGTTTAATAACATCTTACTTAAAACAATAATTTGTATTAACCTGTTTTGTATTTAATATAATGCAACTTTTGAGGTCAAAAATGAAAAAAATTAATCATAGTGACTTTATGGAAAAAAGATGATATATTAATAAAAAATGGGTTGAATAAAACTAAAATTATAGTTAGGAAGAAGGTATTATTTATGTATGAAATGAAAGAAGAATATAAAATTGGAGTAGAACTTATTGACGAGCAACACAAGAAGCTTTTTGAACTAGCTAATAAAGCATATATACTATTGAAAGATGATTTTTCCCTTGATAAATATGATAAAATAGTACATATATTAGAAGAATTAAAGGATTATACTA
>Ga0302162_10000371_pt1 | contig 12700 bp, 12 predicted proteins | sample I_Fen_E2_2_FD_193501 | JGI IMG/M metagenome (GOLD analysis project Ga0302162, IMG submission 193501) | Peat permafrost microbial communities from Stordalen Mire near Abisko, Sweden - I_Fen_E2_2 | ecosystem: Environmental > Terrestrial > Soil > Wetlands > Permafrost | place: Sweden: Abisko...
AATAGACTTTTAAGATTTAATCCGGCGAAGTTATTAAAGTTTAGTTCGAAGGCGAGTTGACGTAAAAACAACAGACGACAAATGGCAAAACAAACACCGAACCGCTAATACTTATGCTTCCTGTGGTTGGAACGACCCAGCCCCGATATATCAGGGTAAACGCCAAAGCATTGGTTGAACCGTATTCCCTTTTGCTAGTTTGTCTGAATCAGGATTTACAGAATTATTGAATTTACAGAATAGCTGTTGGCACAAAGAGAAAAGAATGAGAAATGAATGGAGATGGATCTTTATTCTGAGAATTATAGAATTCTGGAAATTCTGATTCTGATAAGTTGGCAGGTTTTGCTCCTGTATTAGCTTCGTTGATTTTCAATTCACTTTGTAGCTGAGCGACAGTGAACGCTCCAGCAGACTGTCAAATGCCAATATAATTGGTTGTTAGCAGTAATTATAAAAAGAAAAAAGACATGAAAACAAGGACATTTTTGACAATTCTATTGACTCTAAGCTCAATTTTCACCTTTGCACAAAACGATAAGGCAAACAGAGAAGAATATACTTTAAAGCTTCCTGTAGATGGAAAACAATTCTATCAACAAAAAATCGAGAAAACACCTTATTTCGTTAAGGAGAATGTGCTTCAAATATATCCAGGAGAGAAACTATTTATTGAAGTTGAAACGTCTAAAAGTGAAATTACTTCAATGAGGGTTGTAAAAGAAAATCTAAATCCTCAAAAAACTATTATGGTTGACTTTACTCAAACAACAAAAGGGAAAAAAAGCGAGTCAATGATGTTGAAAATAGTGAATCCTTTTGAGAAAGATTTAGAATATAAAGCAATGATGTTTACTGTAGGACATGACAAATGGATAGATACTAATGTTTATCCAGTTAGAGCAAAATTGACTAGTTTTGAAATGTGGAGTGACGTGATAATAACTCTTGTTTTATCAGACTGGAAATTGAAAAACTAACCAGATTAACTATTGAATCACGTTTAGGAACAATTATATGAGAAAGTTGACTTTATTCATAATTATAACTCTCATTCACTTTGCGTTATACGCACAAGACACAAATAGAGAAATTACAAAACTCATTATTGCATATAAAGGAGATTCAACTCTGTTTATTGAAAAGTATGAAATTGATGTTACAGAGAAACAGATTTACTATATTACACCTATTATGAATTATTTAGACATTCAAGGTGAGAAATACAGAACAGAAAGAAATATCAATAAAAAAGAATGGAATGATATAATGACCTTGATTTCTGCTATTGACTTTAAAAAACTAGAATCAAATAACTTAGCTGAATCTGACAAGGTTGACTATTTTGCTCAAATTACCTTTAATCAAAGTAAAACGGTTGAATTAAAATTATCACAGAAAATTATGCCTGTTGAACTTAGAAAAATCTTTAGAATAATACGAAGTGAAAAATAACTGATGCTAATACTTATGCTTCCTGTGGTTGGAAAAACCCAGCCCCGATATATCGGGGTAAACGCCCAAGCATTGGTTGAACGGAATTTCTTTTGCTAGTATGTCTGAATCAGAATTTACAGAATAGCTGTTGGTACAAAGAGAAAAGAATGAGATATGAACGGAGATCTATCTTTATTCTGAGAATTATAAAATTCCGGGAAATTCTGATTCTGATAAGTTGGTAGGTTTTGCTCCCGCATTAGCTTCGCTGATTTTCAATTCACTTTGTAGCTGAGCTATAGTTAAACTATTGTAAATCAAATGTATGGATAGCCTCGGTTATTATGTGTAACTTTAAAAAATAGAAATATGAGGAAATTAGTGTTGACAACCTTTTTAGTTTTAAGTTTGACTGTTGCATTTGGTCAAACATACAATGAAAAATATGGACAGCCAATTATTGTCTTAATTGAAACAGATCCATGGTTAATGGTTATTGGTTCAGATGTTCCAAGTTTTGCTTTATATGAGAATGGACAAATTATTTATAAGAAAACTTCAGACAACAAAACTGAATACCTTGAAGTCCAAAACGACAGAGAAAAGACACAACAAATTATCAAATCATTTGGTATTACTGACAGTTTAATGAAACAAAAAGATTTCACTAAAGCCTCAAACTGGACAGACCAACCGACAAATGTTATGATTTTCAACTTTAATACATCGAGACGAATAAGTGTTTACGGAAATCTAAGAAAAAAGAATAGCGAAGACAGAAAAAATACGCCTAAGGATTATTTGACTGTGTATGACAATATTCTTGCGTTTAACGACAATTCTGCAAAAAAATGGTTACCTGAAACTTTTGAAGTTATGGCAACCGACTTTAGCTATTCTAAAGAAAAACCTCTTATTTGGAAAAAGGAATGGAATGATTTAAAAAGTTCTTCCACCGTGAAACGTTCAGATGACTTGTATAGTATCTATTTAGACAAAAAATACTATGATGATTTTATTGAATTATTGAAAATGATAAACCAGAAACAAGCTGTTGAAATAAATGGAAAGAAGTTCTCACTTAGTTACAGACTACCTTTCCCTAATTTGTAACAAAAAGTATACACATAATACTTATCCTTCCTACACTCGGAACGTCCTAGCCCCGATATATCGGGGTGACCGCCCAAGCGTTGGTTGAACAGTATTTTCTTTTGCAGTATGTCTGAATCAGAATTTACAGAATTATTGAATTTACAGAATAAGCATTGGCACAAAGAGAAAAGAATGAGAAATGAACGGAGATAGATCTTTATTCTGAGAATTCTAAAATTCCGGGAATTCTGATTCTGATAAGTTGGCAGGTTTTGCTACCGCATTAGCTTCGCTGATTTTCAATTCACTTTGTAGCTGAGCGACAGTGAACTTCTGCAAAGCGCCAAATGTTCGTTAGGAGCAATAGCAAGAATAAAAAGACGAACAAATAAGAACCTTTGTGTCCACCAAAAAGAAACGACAACTATTTGCAAACCATGAGTAAAACGGAACAAGCTTACAGCGGTTTTAGAATTTCTGTTCCGACAGAGTTTGAAACGGTATTTTCGCATTTTTACTTTGCAGAGAATACGACAAGCAGTCTTTTGGTCAAAAATATATTGCCAACTTATCAGACAATACTTATTTTCTGTTTTGGAGAAAATGCTTCGTTGAAAACCAAACAAGGTACTAAGATTTTAGTAGAAAAGTGTTTGGTTCTGGGACCTGTAAAGTATGCATTTGAATATACTTTACCTGTTGATACTTCTATTCTGGTAGCAAATTTTAAAGACGATGCTTTTTATCGTTTCTTTGGGACTTCGGTTATTCCTGATCATTTTGCTATAAATCCGGACAAATTACTGCCCGAAAATTGTTTTACGAATTTATGGTATCAGGTTGAGAAAATTAGTTCAACTACGGAACGGGTTAATTGTATTCTTGAATTTTGTAAACCTTATCTGCGGGAACAAGATTCTACAGCTACCCTTCTGAGCAACTTCAGGGATGAATTACTAAATCCGATAAAATCTATTGCTCAAGAAACGAATCAGAGTGAAAGAAATATTCAAATCAGACAAAAAGAACAATTTGGCTACAGCTCGAAAGAAATAAATCGTTACAACCGATTTTTAAAAGCGATCAACATTATTGAAAAGGGCATAGAAGATTCCAAAAAAATAGAATGGTTTGATGTAATTGAACAATGTAACTATTACGATCAAAGTCAGCTGATACATGACTTTAAGCACTTCCTAAATCTCTCACCTACTCAATACCTGAAATTTCAGCAGGACATCTGCAATCCAAAATCAGAATAATTACGTATTTCGTTTTCTTACAATTCAGGCTGTTTGCTTCCATCTACTTTTGTATCGTTAAACCATACAAATAGTTATAAGCAAATAGTTACGGGTTACAAGACTGTTTATCTCAGCTTTGCTCTTAGGAAACGGATTGTTAAGTATCATCGCTTACTTAAAAACAGAAAAAATGAAACATTTAATTATTTATGCTCATCCAAACGAGAGCAGTTTAAACCATTGCTTTATGCAGACCGTTATTGAAAGTTTGCAAGTTCAAAATAACGAAATTGAGGTTCGTGATTTATATCAACTTCACTTTGACCCTGCATTGTCGTTGGACGACATGAGAGGGCAACGAGTGGGCAAAGTTTCGGAAGATGTAAAACGTGAACAGGATTTTATTTCATGGGCGGACCATATCATATTTATTTATCCAATTTGGTGGAATGGTATGCCGGCTATATTAAAAGGCTATATTGACCGGGTTATGAGTTATGGATTTGCCTATTGCTACGATCAGGGAGTACAAAAAGGATTGCTAAAAGGTAAACAGGTATCGATAATTAATACCCATGGAAAATCGCATACAGAATATGAAAGTATGGGAATGTATAAAGCTTTTTTACTTACATCCGATAATGGTATATTTAAATACTGTGGATTAACCATAAATCAACATCTCTATTTCGAAAAAGCTGACAAAGCAAGTCCCGAAAACATTGAAACATGGGTAAATGAAATAAGAAATGTATTCTCAACAATTGCAACAACTAAATAGTTGCAAGTAAATAGTCAGGAGTTACAAGACTGTTTATCTGAATATAACCTACAAAAAGCATATCATTAATTATGCGAATCAGGAGTTGAGAACCCGAACTTCTTGCCGACGACATTCATTCATTTTTTAGACAATTTAGAAATACGAACAAAATAAAATTCTTATGAATCTATGCATTGTCGTGACATTGTTGTTTGAGAAAAAACATGGAAATATGCAAAACGAAAATTGGGGTGGCTGAAAAATATAAATAAATGCAAAATAACTGAAAAATAAGCTACAGGCTCCTTATACACGCCTCGTATGTTCATTGGCTGGCTGATCCCGATAAGTCGGGACAAGCTGTGCATTTAGCAGGTTTTACTACGGCATTTACTTTGTAGCTAAGTGACAATGACCTTAAATTAGCAACTGCAAGAAACGGTTGGCTTTTTAACCGGAAATACGAGTTTAAAGAAGCGGTCGGGAGTATTTACAAACCTATATCTGTAAATATCCCCGACGATTTCTAATTAAATGCTTCGCGCTACTAGAAACGCATAAAGAAATCCCACGTTTCTTTTGCTATCCAGTTGACATCAGATCCGGGATCTTTAGCGTTGTCGGTATGACCACCCACAAATGAACCAAACATTACGGGATATTCAGCAGGAAGTCCTTTAAGTTCAGTGGTGATATGAGTAGCTGTTGTAGCTAATGGTAATTCCGGCAATTGTTTCAGTCCATTATCTTCGGCATGAGTCAATACACAATATTTACCACCTTGCTTTTTTTCATCAGAGTTGACATACTTACAAAGACCGTCCTGAGTACCTGTTGTGCTAAAGTAAGCCAAAGGTTTGTGTTTGTTTTCAGGAAGATAAATGTTCCAGTTGGCCGGAGCATAACAAGCCACAGCACGAAGATCACTCTGAAATTCTAATGATAAGGAGTAGGTAAACATAGCGCCAAAGCTAAAGCCGCAGCAAAATATGCGGGAGGTGTCAATGCTCAATTTACCTTTAAACAATTTAAGCATATCGGCAAAGAAGATATGATCTTTGTCATCACGTCCACGCCAGGGAGTTTGGTCGGTGTATCCCTGAGGTGCAACGAAAATAACAGGAACATTATCTTTTTCGGCATAGGTTTTAAGACCATAATAATTATTATCAACCATGGTTTTCATACTTCCCCCCATCATGTGCATGGTAAAAATCAGACGGTAAGCAATTTTTTTGTTGTAGTTTTTCGGGATGTCAATGGTATATTGGCGGGTAAGTCCTGCACTTGTGATAGTGTAAATTCCACTCTTGAAATCTCCAAGGTCTTTACCGTAACCGGCACTGTGAATTGGAGCATTTTTCAACTTACGGGCAACTTCGACTGATTTACCTGATTGTGCGTTGAGCGCAAAAAATGAAGCTAAAAGGAAAAAGATGGCAACTGTTTTTCTCATTGTTCAATATTTTTTAATGATTTCTGGTTATGTATTGTTACTTTCTATGCGTTAGACAACTGATGTTGGCATAAGTTTAATCCGCTACCTTTATTTGGAATGGATAAACTGTATATTCATACCAAGCGACGGCTACTTTCTATCCAAATTTTGATCTATTCGGCGGTTTTTATATCAATATGAATTTATGCGAGCCTTTGCGGGCATCTTTCTATTTTCACAAGGCAAAGATACGAATAATCAATTGGAGAATTAGCACTTTTGTTCTTTCAGATCGTACTGAAATCGGTGAAGATTGAAAATTCTCGGGTATTGATGCAGAAGATTTGGGTTGAAAACTACTCCATCGAAAGCCGCATAAACTAAAAATCTAAATAGAACTTACCTTGAGCATATTGGTGCTACCGTGTTCGCACAAAGGGGTACTGCCTATATGAATCACGCAATCTCCCTTTTCCAACAGATTTTCCTGTGTCAGCACTTCTATTGATTGAGAAATGGCTACATCTAACGAACTGGATGTACTCAGATAAAAAGGTCTGATACCCCAAACCAATGATAGCGTTTTTAATAACTTCTTATTATTGGTAAAAGCATAGATATTGGTTCGTGGTCGGTAACTGGACATTTTGATGGCGGTATATCCGGAGTGTGTAAACAAAATTATAGCTTTCGCCTCAATTTTTGTTGCTAGTCTGGAGGCATTATAGCAAATAGAATCGGCCAGAAAGGTTGCGAAATCATCAACCGAAATCTGTAGTCTTTTCACTGTGCTTTTCCTACTGGTGCCTTTTTCCGAAAATTCAATAATTCGCTGCATACACGTAATTGTTTCAACGGGATAGTTCCCGATGGCTGTCTCTCCGCTAAGCATTAGTGCATCGGCTCCGTCGAATACAGCATTGGCCACATCATTGGCTTCGGCCCGGGTAGGTCTGAAGTTTGTAATCATGCTTTCCATCATCTGTGTGGCTATAATCACCGGTTTAGACTGCATAATACATTTTGCAACAATTGATTTTTGAATCAACGGCACTTCGTCAAAAGGAACCTCTACGCCTAAATCGCCCCGCGCCACCATAATGCCATCGGCCAAGCCGATAATAGCATCTATTTCAAGCAGTGCCTCCGGTTTTTCTATTTTGGCTATGATGCGGGCATTCCCGTTTTCGCGTTTAATAAGATTTTTCAGATCCTGAATATCGGAAGCTTTTCGAACAAAGGATAATCCAATCCAGTCAACATCCTGCTTTAAGGCAAAAACAGCATTGGAAATATCTGTTTCCGAAAGACCCGGTAGCGATACTTTGGTATCGGGCAGGTTTACGCCTTTGTTAGACGAAAGCTGTCCGCCATAAATCACCCGGGCTTTAACGCGGTTTCCATTATTGGTTTCGGTCACTTCCAACTTAATTTTTCCATCGTCAATAAGAATTGCCTCACCAACATTTACATCTTGTGGAAACTTCTGATAACTCATATAAATATGATCTTTGTTACCAAGACATTCGGTAGTGGTAAAAGTCACGATATCACCTTGAGCCAGATCTATCCGGTTGTTTTCTATTTCGCCTACCCGCAGTTTTGGTCCCTGCAAATCGGCCAGAACAGAAACATGGGTTCCGAGTTCCTGATTCAATGTATGAATGATAGTTACTAATCGGAGGTATTCGTTCTGACTGGAATGCGAGAAATTTAAGCGGAAAACATCAACACCTTCAAGGATCATCTTCTGAATAATCTCTTCGGTGGACGAGGCAGGCCCCAGCGTGGCTATTATTTTTGTGTGCGAATTGGCGTGTTGCATAGTGGTTGTTTTGTGGTCTAAAAAACTTTTGATATAGCCTCAATAATCTGTCATTTTAAACGAAATGAAGAATCTACTGTTTTAACCGGACAACAATGATTTTTTGTTCTTTGCTACTTCTGCCCCTCGTTTGTAAACGAGGGGTTTATGGTTTATTGTTTCTAACAATAAAAAAATAGAAATACAATTTTATTTCTCAGTTTAAAAACGTAGGACCAATTATCCCTCGTTGCAAACTAGGGGCAGGTGAGGAAACAATGATTCGTTCCTCTTTCCTCCTTGTTCTTTATTCTTTTGTCTTTGCTCTTTGTTCTTTGTTCTTTCCTCTAAAATTCTATCACTCTAATTCAATCTCTTTGATAAAATTCTTCAAGGTATTTGCCGAATGGATAAACAGTTCCTGCTCCTCGGTAGACAGGTCGAGTCTTATATACTGCTCCAACCCGTTTATATTTACAATGGAGGGAATACTGATACAGACATCGCTGACGCCGTAATAATTTTTGATCAGGGTTGAAACCGGCAAAATAGAATTCTCGTCGCGAATAATAGCGCGGGTAATTTTCACCAGCGATAAAGCTATTGAATAGTTGGTAGCACCTTTCAACTTAATAATCTTATAGGCCGAATCCTTTACATCCTGAAATATTTCTTTCAACTCATTTTTGGCATTACCCAGTTTGGCATATTCCGAACAATAAGTTTCAATGTCCATGCCACCAATGGTAGCATTACTCCACAACGGAAGTTCGGTGTCGCCATGTTCGCCAATAATATAAGCATGTATGTTGTTGGGATCTACTTTAGCATAATCACTAATCATGTATTTTAGTCGCGCTGTATCCAACACCGTTCCCGATCCGATAACTCTGTTAGACGGGAAACCGGATAATTTCAGGGTTACATAAGTCAGAATATCTACCGGATTAGTAACTACCAATAGAATGGCATCCTTTGTGTATTTTGTAATGGCAGGGACAATGTCTTTAAATATAGCCACATTTTTATTTATCAGATCTGTTCTGGTTTCATCCGGCTTTTGATTGGCACCGGCCGTGATGACCACAATATCGGCATTTTCGCAACCTTCATATCCTGCTGCATAAATCTTGGTAGGGTGGGCAAAGCTCAGTCCGTGATTTAAATCCATACATTCGCCAATAGCCAATGATTCATTTTTATCAATCAATACTATTTCGCGGGCTAAGCCGCTAATCATAAGTGAAAACGCAAAGGTACTGCCTACATTACCGGCACCTATTATTGCAATTTTTGGTTTTAATGAGTCCATCATTTTTTGTTTAAAAAAACATGTTTAATGAATTGAGGATGTATCAAAAGTCTTTTTAGAACGCAAATAACACAAAATGCGCAAATTAACGCAATCTTATTAAATTGGAATTCAGCAAATAATATTCTACATTACAAATCTTATTTGCGAAAATTTGTGTTGTTTGCGTTGTTTGCGTGCTTTTGAGATAGCCTCAGATACGATTGTTGTTGAATCAATGTTCCCACAATATTCTGTGAATTTCAAGCGGTACCGAAACTGAAGGAACAATCGGAATAGCCCTTGCTGTAAAGTCGTATGCCGAGCGGGTAGCCACCACAGAGGCATTATACTGGTAACCATTATAGTCTCCATCCAGCTTTTTCCCCCTATTCATGATCTGTATAACCGGAGCTGCACCATTTATTCCATTGGAAAATAACTCAATCTGTACATTGTCCGGATTGATATTATTGAAATAGATTTGTACTTCAAATATATGTTGGTTCTCAATAGTTTCTATTTTTACTTCTCCAAAATGCAAGGAATCCCATTTCTGCTCAATACCTCGTATCGTATCAATTATTTGCTTTCCTTTTTCTCCATTATTGGCGGTACGTTGCAGGTACGCATTGGCAGCAGGCAGATAATGTTGTTCGGTATATTCGCGTACCGATCTGTCGGCTGAGAATCGGGGTGTCAGTTGCGCCATGCTCTCCCGTATACGCGATATCCAGGCTGTGGGGATACCTTTTTCATTCCGGTTATAGTATTCGGGCACCACTTTTTGTTCCAGTAAGCTGTACAGTTGTTCGGCTTCTTTTTCGTCCCAAATAGTTTCGTCCACATGCTCATTACCATCACCAATAGCCCAACCTATTTCGGGTGTATACGCTTCGGCCCACCATCCGTCCAGTTCCGACAGATTCAGACCTCCATTTACAAGCACTTTCATTCCGCTGGTTCCACTGGCTTCCCAGGGGCGGCGTGGTGTATTAATCCAAACATCCACTCCCTGAACCATATTTTCTGAAATCTGCATATCGTAATCGCTCAGGAAAATAACACGGGGCTGAAAATTGTTGCGCTTTATAAATTGAATCCATTCTTTAATCAGATTCTGACCTTCCTCATCGGCAGGATGTGCTTTCCCGGAAATGATGAGTTGAACCGGAAATTCCGGATTTGTCAATATGCGCAGTAAGCGCTCCGGATCACGAAGTAATAGATTAGGTCGTTTGTAGGGAGCAAAACGTCTTGCAAATCCCAAAGTCAATATATCAGGGTTAAATAATTTCTTTGACAAATCGCATATTTCGGGTGTATGACCGGAACCCAGTAATTGCCTTGACAGATGTTCGCCAGCAAATTGAATCAGTGTTTTGTTTGCATTGATACGCATTTCCCAGAGTCTTTCATCTGAAACATGTCGGATATCTTTTTCCAGCGTTTTATTCATTCCCAACCATCGGTCTTTGCCACAAAATTCCGTCCACACCTCATCCGATTCTTTTGAATCCCAGGTTGGCATGTGCACACCATTGGTAATATATCCAACCGGAACTTCATCCGTAGGCCAGTTAGGAAATAAGGGATCAAATATCAGACGGCTCACTTTGGCGTGCAGACGACTGACCCCGTTTATAGCACCACTTCCATGAATAGCCAGATAAGCCATATTAAAGCTTTCCGATTCGTTGGAAGCATCATTACGCCCCAAAGCCAGCAATTGCTGAGTGGTAATGCCGAGGTATTTTCGGGCATATTCACTCAGGTATTGTTCGATCAGTGAGGGTGGAAAACAATCGAAACCAGCTGCTACAGCCGTATGCGTTGTAAACAGATTTCCCGGTCGTGTGGCTGCCATGGCAACATCAAAAGCTTGTCCGGTCGCTGTCATAAAACTATATGCACGTTCCAAAATGGCAAATGCGGCATGTCCTTCATTAAGATGACAAACCTGAGGTTGAATGCCCAGCGTTTGGAGCAATCGCCAGCCTCCGATTCCAAGAACCATTTCCTGCTTAAGCCGGAGTTCAGAATTACCCCCGTACAATTCACTGGTTATACCACGATGAATGGGAAAATTTGCAGCATCGTTGCTATCTAACAGATAAAGTTTTATTCTGCCAACCTGAACCTGCCATGCCCGAAGCCACACAGAATAACCGGGAAAGTGAATCTCCAATCGTAACCATTCTCCATTGGGTGCGCGTAAGGGCGTGATGGGTAATTGTCCGGGATCATTATAAGGGTAAAGAGCTTGTTGTGCTCCGTTTTTATCAATCTCCTGACGAAAATAGCCTTGTTGATACAATAAACCTACGGCTACTACAGGTACACCCAAATCACTGGCAGCCTTGAGTTGATCGCCGGCTACATTGCCCAGACCTCCTGAATAAATAGGCAGTGCTTCGCTCAGCATAAATTCCAGACTAAAATAGGCAACACAGTTAAGAGCTGAGTCGGGATAATTTTGCTGAAACCAGGCAGGGACTGAAGCTGTATGGTTTTTATATTCTAAAAGTTCGTCTACCTTTTTTCGAAATTCAGGGTTAGACATGACCTTTTGAAACTGGTCACGCGACACGGTTTGCAGCACAATCCAGGGATTATGTGTAGTGTCCCACAAATCCGGATCAAGTTCCCTCCAAACGTCATCCTCTGCATGACTCCACGACCATCGTAAATCAAGTGCCAGTTCAGCAAGTGTATCTAATCCCTCAATATCTGCTGGCAAAAAGCTATAAAGTGGCTTATGAATATATGTATTTTCCGACATAATTATAGACTGTTTATATTTTCAAAACTTTATTTTCTTCTTTAATCCTTACGGATAAAATAATAGCATTTAGTACCGTAAAAGCAATAGCCGTATAATACAAATGGAATACCAACGGAATAATTGCAATTTCTGCAATTACTATCAGGTAATTCGGGTGCTTAATGTAGTTGTACACCCCATTTTTCATCAACGGGAAATCCGGGATATGATAAATCTTTGTATTCCAAAACTTTCCTAACGACGAGATGACCAAAGCTTTAAATAATACAAACAATAAATAGAGAACAAGGAAAAACAGACTGAGAGACGCTGTTTGCGTTATTGAATATTCAATAATTAATGAGACGATAAACAATACATGAAGCGCAACAATGTATGGATAATGCTTCTGTCCATATTCAATAGCACCATTCTGCAATAACCATATTTCATTCCTTCGAGAAAGGATTAATTCTGCAATTCTCAGCAAGATAATAAATGATATGAAAAGGATGAAAGCCATCATATTATTTGTTCATTTGAAGTAAAACCATTTCACAAGAGAAACCGGGACCCATGGATACCATTAGTCCATAACCATTTTCGAAATGATGCTTAAAAAAACGTTCCAGCACATATAAAACTGTAGCACTCGACATGTTGCCATTATCATTCATCACCTCGCGGGTGTTCTTCAAAAAATCTCCTTTTACTCCCAAAGCTTCTTCATAAGCTGTCAACACTTTCTTGCCGCCGGGATGGAAAATAAAATTCTTAATATCCGATAGTTTCAAATTTTGTTTGTCTAAGAATGACGTAACATCGTTTCGTACATTTTTAGCGATAATGGTTGGGATATCCGAC
>Ga0302162_10000382_pt1 | contig 12452 bp, 6 predicted proteins | sample I_Fen_E2_2_FD_193501 | JGI IMG/M metagenome (GOLD analysis project Ga0302162, IMG submission 193501) | Peat permafrost microbial communities from Stordalen Mire near Abisko, Sweden - I_Fen_E2_2 | ecosystem: Environmental > Terrestrial > Soil > Wetlands > Permafrost | place: Sweden: Abisko...
TGGTCTTGGGATCACTCGGCTGACGAAGTATGGCGGCAGCTTGATTCTGCTCTGTGGGATAACACCCATAGCCCGTGGATTGTATTACAGACAGTATCGGTTGATCGATTTCAGAAATTAATGTCTGACTCTGCTTTTAAAGGAAAAGTAGATGAACTATTACGAAATAAAGAACAAGCTGGTATTGCTCCGGCATGGTTTCAACAAAACCACCCTGATTCTTCCCTGACATGTGTAGCTTATTTTAGCCTGGAATTCATGTTAAGTGAAGCACTGCCTATTTATTCAGGCGGGTTGGGGAATGTAGCCGGTGACCAGCTTAAGACTGCCAGTGATTTGGGAGTCCCGGTAGTTGGGATCGGCTTATTGTACCAACAGGGTTATTTCCGTCAGGAGATTGACGAGAATGGAGCACAGCAGGCTCTTTTCCCCTATAATGACCCCGGACAATTACCCATTACCCCTATGCGGCAACCCAATGGAGAATGGTTACGACTGGAAATTACTTTTCCCGGGTATTCTATATGGCTTCGCGTCTGGCAAGTGCAGGTTGGGAGAATCAAACTTTACCTGTTAGACACAAACGATGCTGCAAATTTTCCTATTCACCGGGCAATAACCGGTGAATTGTATGGTGGCGGTACAGAACTCAGGCTTAAACAGGAATTGGTGCTTGGAATAGGAGGGTGGCGTTTGCTTCAGGCACTTGACATTCATCCTCAGGTTTGTCACCTGAATGAAGGGCATGCTGCATTTGCCATTCTGGAACGTGCTTATAGTTTCATGATGGATACAGGTCAATCATTTGAAGCTGCTCTGGCTACTACCCGAAGCGGCAATCTCTTTACCACGCACACTGCCGTAGCTGCAGGCTTCGATTGTTTTCCACCCTCGTTGATCAGGCAATACCTGGGAGAATATGCCGAACAAAAATTGGGTATATCCATCCAGCAATTGTTAGCCTTAGGGCGTGATAATTCATCCAACGAATCAGAAAGTTTCAATATGGCTTACCTGGCAATTCACGGAAGTGGCGCCGTCAATGCGGTCAGCCGTCTTCATGGAGAAGTCAGCCGTCACATCTTTGAACCGTTGTTTCCCAAATGGCCAACGGGTGAAGTTCCTGTTGGATATATCACGAATGGTGTACATATGCCAACCTGGGATTCCAAGGAAGCTGACGAAATATGGACGGAATGCTGCGGTAAGGACCGATGGTTGGGAACGAATAAAACACTTGAACAGGATATTCGCCGTGTTTCCGATGAAAGACTCTGGGAAATGCGTCTCAATGCAAATAAAGCACTTATCAAATTTGCCGGCGATCAACTATCCCGGCAATTGATAGGTTCGGGCCATACGCTCGAAACTGTGGAACAAGCAAGGCATTTATTCGATCCCAATGTATTAACGTTGGGGTTTGCAAGACGCTTTGCAACCTATAAACGCCCTAATCTATTACTTCATGATCCGGATCGTTTACTACGGTTATTGACCAATCCTGCATGTCCGGTTCAATTGATCATTTCCGGTAAAGCGCACCCTGCCGATCAGGAAGGACAGGATTTAATTAAAGAATGGATTCATTTTATCCGTCAAAGCAATTCGCGTCCACCTGTTATCTTTCTGAGTGATTATGATATGCAGATTTCAGAGAATCTGGTTCAGGGGGTTGATGTATGGATCAATACGCCACGCCGTCCCTGGGAAGCCAGTGGAACCAGTGGAATGAAAGTTCTGGTAAATGGAGGTATTAACCTTTCAGAACTGGATGGTTGGTGGGCAGAAGGGTATAACCCCGAAGTAGGTTGGGCAATAGGAGATGGAAATGAGCATGGCGATGATGATACATGGGACGCAATAGAAGCGGAACAGCTTTATACATTGCTTGAACAAAAGGTCGTTCCTGAATTTTATAACCGAAATAAGAGTGGTATGCCAACTGCCTGGTTGTCGCGTATGAGGGAAAGCATGGCACAGCTGACTCCACAATTCTCTGCTGACAGGACCGTGCGGGAATATACCGAACTACATTATCTGCCTGCAGCAAAAGCCTATTTAAAACGTGCTGCCAATAATGGCGAAAAAGGAAAACAGCTCTCTGACATTATACACTTTCTTGAACAAAAATGGGATTTTATCCGTTTTGGAGAAGTAAAGGTTGTAACGACAGAAAATCAACATAATTTTGAAGTCCCGGTTTATTTAAATGAAGTAAATCCGGATAATGTGCAGGTGGAGTTATTTTCAAATGAAATAAATGGTGAAGCTCAGATAGTTCAGGACATGAAGCGTGGCGCTAATTTAGAAGGAGAATCTAATGCCTATCTGTATAGTGGCTATGTATCGACACATCGTTTGGCTTCTGACTTTACGGCAAGAGCAATACCTGTTATTCCTACGGTTTCTGTACCTCTTGAAATTTCAAAAATTACATGGCAACATTAATAGAAGAATGTATTTAATTCAAAGTATATAACACGGATATCAACGTTCTGATTTTATTTTTTATAAATCAATAAAACACTCTAAATATGGATTCTTTAAAACCAAAAATTGTAATTGTAGGAGCCGGAAAAGTAGGAAGTACATTTGCATTTTCTCTTATGATAAGCGGTTTAGCCCGCGAAATTGTATTAATTGACAAGAATGAATCGCTGGCAATTGGCGAATGTATGGATTTGAATCATGGGCTGAGCTTTGCCAATCCCACCAGAATTTATGCCGCCGGGTATGAAGGTTGTGCTGATGCTGACATAGTCGTTATTACAGCCGGTGCAAACCAAAAGCCCGATCAAACCCGTACCGATCTGGTGAAAACCAATGTGGCTATTTTTAAAGACATTATACCTGCTATTGCGAAATACACTCAAGATGCCATTCTGTTGGTTGTCACGAATCCCGTAGACATTCTTACGTATGTTACGCTTAAATTATCAGGCCTGCCTTCAAATAGGGTAATAGGTTCAGGAACGGTACTTGATACTGCCCGGCTAAAATATATGATCAGCGATTATGCTAAAGTGGATACCCGTAATATTCATGCGTATATTATCGGGGAACATGGTGATACGGAACTTCCTGTGTGGAGTAATGCCACCATCGGCGGAATGGATATAGCGACTTATTGCTCTGATTATGCAAAACTGGGTAATGCCAAAAATGACTTGAAAGAACTGTTTCTGAAAGTAAAGAACTCTGCCTATGAGATTATCAAGTTAAAAGGTGCTACCAACTATTCCATTGCCATGACTCTGGTGAAAATAACCAAATCGATTATCCGGAATGAAAATTCAATCTTACCGGTATCTACTCTTATCACAGATTATTACGGAATCAGTGATGTATGTATCAGTATCCCATCCATTGTAAACATAAATGGGGTGGAACAATATGTAAAACTGGACCTCTCGGCAGAAGAAGAGCAATTGTTTAGGCATTCAGCCGAAACCCTGAAGAAGTTTATACAGACTATCGATTTGGGATAGTAGCACAATAGCTTCACCATAGCTTATCTATTAATAGCTGACTATCAAATTAATATGCTTTTCAGTGAAGTGTTGAGAAGCTTCAAAGATTCATATAGATTGAAAAATAGTTTACCTGGAGACTGAAATGACTATACACTTTGTTGATCAATAAACTATCAACCAGTAAAATGAAATCCGGTAATGTGTGAATTCTGTAATTCTTTCCGGTAATTGTGTAACTGTAAATCAGAATAAATTGCACAATTTTGTGACGTGGAAATTACTTCACCATTTATTAAATAATAATATGAACACTACTGGATTAAAAGGAAACTGGGACGAACAGAAAGGCAAACTAAAACAGAAATTTGCCCAGTTAACAGATGATGATTTATTGTTTGCTGAAGGGAAAAAAGATGAAATGCTTGGAAGACTTCAGATCAAACTGGGAAAGACGAAAGAGGATCTGTTTAAAATTTTATCAGATCTTTAATCGGACTTATATTTGCTTTTTAGTGACGGCTTTGCTTAAATTAATTATTCAAAATCATTAGTGAAGCCGTTGCTGAAATTAAGCACTAACAACTATCTTACGCCTGCATATTTTTAAATATGTCAGGTTTTTTTGTGATGAATACTCCCTGCAACTGTTTGCCGTTAAAGACAAAAGTATCTCTGGAAATAAGCTAATCCTAATTTGCTGGAAATAAGATAAACCGAAAAAGAGGCTCAATCAGAATGGACAGCCGCTTTTTCGGTTCATAATGTCTGATTATACCTTATCCATTTTTTTGATCTGTTTCAGGTTCTTACGTCTGGCCATTTTTAGCCTGATAGTATAATCTAACTGATATAAAGCCGGGACAAACATCAGGGTAAGGAAAGTTGCAAAGCTCAATCCAAAAATGATAGACCATGCCAGAGGTCCCCAAAACGCAACATTATCACCACCAAAGTAAATATGTGGATTTAAGTGGGTAAACAGGGTTGTAAAATTGATATTCATTCCTACGGCCAATGGCACCAGTCCCAACATGGTTGCCGTTGCTGTAAGGATAACCGGAGTAATACGGGTCTTGCCTCCTTCTATGATGGCACGACGCGTTGGCATGCCTTCTTTTTTCTTAGTATCAATAAACTCGACAATCAGGATCCCGTTTCGGACGACAATTCCTCCTAAAGCAACAATTCCCAGTCCGGTCATCATGATCACCAGATTCATATGAAAGAGCATGACTCCAAGCAGAACACCAATAATGCTGAAAATAACCTCGCTCAAAATAATCAACGATTTACTTACCGAACCAAACTGTGTGATCAGGATAAAGAAAATAGCTCCAAGCGCAATAATCATGGCCTTCATCAGGAAAGTGGCTGTTTCTGCCTGATCTTCCTGTTCTCCTGTCAGTTTTATGTTGGTTCCTTCATGAAGCTGGAACTTCAAAGCTTCGCGATTAATCACCGGAACAATATCGTTGGCAGAATAACCCGACAGCACATTCGAATAGACTGTAATAATTCGCTTTTGATTCAGGCGTTTAATACCTGCGTACGAAGAAGTATAATCGATCCTGGCCACAGTCGACAAGGGAATACTTCGTAATTGGCCGGAATTATCCCTGTAGGTAATCTCCAGGTTTACCAGAGCGTTGATATTATCGCGGGTAACCTTATCGTATCGAAGCATAATCGGGTATTCATCTTCATCTTGTTTTAGTTTCGAAACTTCTTTTCCATAAAGCGCTGTTCTTATTTCAAGACCTATCTGTCCTGTTGAAAGACCTAGCCGTTGTGCCCTGTCACGGTCAATCTGTATCATGATCTCAGGGGAATTCATCTCAAAATCAGTTTTTAAATTTTCTATTCCGGAAATATGCAATGACTCAAGATGCTCTTTGAAAGCAAAGGCATCAGTCACCAGATTTGTCAGGTTTTCACTGGTAATCTCAATATTAATTGCTTTACCCGTTGGGGGACCATTCCTGTTTTTATCTACTGTAATTTCTGCTCCGGGAATATCTGCCACTTCTTTTCGGATAATGTCCATGTATCTGGTCGTTGTAATTCCGGTGGTACGTTGTTTCCTCTCCACAAAATTAATGGATACTTTCCCCCGGTTGAAGGGGTTGCCCGTTGATGTAAATCCTTCTTCTTCAGCTCCTATCGTGACATTTGAAATGATAGATTCTATATCCGGATTATGTCTGCCAAGTGCTTTGTATACCCGTTGTTCTGCTATGTTTGTGATACTGTCGGTTACATTCTGATGCGTACCGCCCGGCATTTTTATGTAGACATAGATATTGTTCGGGTCATTATTGGGGAAAAACAGTACCGTAGGTTTTACGATTCCTGCAATAAACATGGTTACAAAGAAAAGAGTAATCATTCCACCTAGTATTAAAATTGGACGTGAACCAATAAGAATGATTCCAAGTTGTCGCTCGTAAACAGCTATGAAATACGGCCATACTTTTTCCTGGAAGATTTTAATTGCTTCTTTTAGGAGGAAATGATAAAATAATAAGAGTAACACGGCAAATAACAGCAGATTGGCAATGCCATATACTCTGGTCAGGTAAAACAATCCGGCAAAAGCAAGCATGATATACATGCCTGTTTTAATCCTTTTCCACCCAATCCCTTCCTGTTCTTTTTCGTCATATTCATTTTTCATAAATGAAACCGCAAACACAGGGTTAAATATGTACGCCACAAAGAGTGAAGCAAACAAGGTTATAATAAGTGTTACCGGCAGATAATGCATAAACTGGCCTACAATACCCGGCCAAAATACTAATGGAAAGAAAGGAGCAAGGGTTGTCAGTGTCCCTGATAAAATAGGCCTGAATACCTCGCCTGCTGCTTTCTTTGCTGCTATGGTAATATCCGGATTTAGGCGGTGCAGGCGATGAGTATTCTCAATGACCACTATGGCATCGTCCACCACAATTCCAAGTGCAAAAATAAAGGCGAACATCACCATCATGTTCATGGTATACCCTAATCCGGGCAATATCAGGTAAGCCACAAATATGGAAAGAGGAACGGAAAGCCCCACAAAAAATGCATTGGTGAAACCCATAAAGAACATTAATACAATGGTTACCAAAATGAACCCAATAATGATTGTATTGTTGAGTTCTTCCAGGGTATTGCGGGTGAAACGGCTCTGGTCACCTGTAATGGTTACGTTCATTCCCTTTGGAAACTCATGGCCTATCAGTTCTTTTTCAACAATTTCCTTAATCTGATCGGATGCATCCAGTAGGTTGGCGCCACTCTTTTTAACTACGTTCAGTGTAATTACATTTTTACCATCCAGACGGGCAAAACTTTCCTGTTCCTTGTGGCTGTCTTCCACATCCGCAATATCGGTCAGTTTTACAAAAGCACCACTGGAAGCATGAACTACAATGTTTCTTAGTGTTTCTACGTCTGCAAATTGACCCTTTATACGAACGGTATTCCGAACTCCATTGTTGGTGAGCGATCCTCCTGAGATGGTCATATTCTCCATTGCAACTGCACGTTCTATATCCCCAAAAGTTACTTTGGCAACCTGCATTTTGAAGATGTCGGCATTAATCTGAATTTCACGATCGAGGGCACCCACAATGTCAACACGTGTAATCTCTTTCAGGCTTTCTATTTTATCCTGTGCTATTTTAGCGTAATGCTTCAGTTTGTCCAAATCATAATTCCCTGAAATGTTGAGGTACATAACCGGCATTTCTGAAATGTCAATATCCATGATATCAGGTTGAGTCGGCAGGTCGGTGGGCAGGTCGCTCTTTGATTTGTCAACGGCATCCCGAACACGCTGTTTGGCTGTTTCGATGGAGAGATCAGGATCAAACTCTACCACAATGGACGAAAAATCAGGTACTGAATTGCTGGTTATCTTTTTTACATCTGCTATTGATTTCAGTTGTTTTTCAATAGGTCGGGTTACCAGGTTTTCAATATCTTCCGGTGAAGTTCCCGGGTAGGCTGTATTCACAACAATATAGGGGATGATTACCTGCGGAAACTGCTCTTTAGGAATAAAATAGTAATTCATCATCCCCAGCAATGTTATCAGGATGGCAAGCACATACACACTTGTCCGGTTTTCAATGGCCCAGCTTGTTGCGAAAAATTCTTTAAACTTATTTTCTTTCGACATGATTGGCTGTTTTTGAGTAATTAGAAAACTATATTCTGGCCTGAATTTAAATTCTGATAACCGGCAGTAATGATTCTATCTCCTTTGGCTAGTCCTTTCAGGATCTCAATCACTCCGTCGTAATCTTTTCCTGTGTTAATCATTCTTTTATCAGCAATCCAGTCTTTTCCTTTTTGTTTGGCGACATAAATGAAATTCCCTTCCTTATCTTTTTGAACCAGGTTTACCGGTAAACAGAAAGCCTTGTTGTTGAAGTAATCTTTAATTTTAATATAAGCAATCATATTTGCCCTGAGTTCAACAGCTTTGGAAGAAATCTTGCATTCTATCTTAAATGTACGGTTGGTCGGATCGATATACCTGCCGGCGAAGTTTAGTTTTGTTTCAATATCTTTGCCTATATCAGGAAAGCTCACGAATGCTGAATTGCCATCATGAATACGTGTAGCATAAGCCTCGGAAACATCCGCTGTAATTTTAGCAATGTTCATGTTGATAACCCGAATGGTGGAAGCCGGTACTCCGGGTGATGCCATTTGTCCAACACGCAATGGCACACTTTCCACGGTTCCTGTGATGGGGGATAGAATTTTAGCCAGTTTTAATTGTTCCCTCATAGTTCCTAACCTTTGTTCCAGGGATTCTTTGCTTGTTTTTGCCTGTAGATATTGCACTTCGCTGCCAATTTTCTTATTCCAAAGGGCGCTTTGTTTTTCGTACAGGCTATTGGCGAGTTCTAGCTGTGTTTTTACTTCTTCGAGCGATTGTTTCAAAACCTTATCGTCGATCAAAGCCAGTATCTGTCCTTTATTCACATGTGATCCTTCTTTTACATAGACGGCCGTTACAATGCCTGCCATTTGGGGGCTGACGGCAATATTCTGATCTCCGTCGACAGTGCCCTGAACCTGAATGTAATGATTAAAAGGGCTTTCAGCAGCCACGGCAATATTTACGGTAGCAGCCTTCTCTTCATTCTTTTTTCCGGTTGGATTGATTTTATTTTCGAGTTGTAGAATTTGTGCATTAAGCTTATCACGCTGACCTATCAGTTTGTCAAGCTCGGCTTTTTTATTGGTAGGACCACTACACGAAAATATACATGCTATGAGTGCTGAATAATACATAATCTTTTTCATTGTGTCTCTTTTTTGTGATAAATAAGTACTATAAACTAAATAATGTCGTATTGTTTTGATGTATATGTAATAGGAACAATATAATGTCGTATTTAAAGATTAAATATTCTGTCGTCGCTATGCGGCTTAAGATTGGTAATTTTGCACTTATCCTACCAAACTGTCGGTGCTACGCACCTATATGAATGAATTTTAGCCGCATAGCGGCGTCAGTTTGGTAGAAATAACGGGTATAGAACATATTCTTAAGCCGCATAGCGGCGACAGATTTAAAAGTTTTTCTAAGAAATACGACATTATATCATTATCACGACTTATAAGGGAATAAGGGTTAGATCTTTTTGCTTGTTATTTCTACTAAGAGTTAAAAAACAAAAAATAAGGTCTGTAACTTAAAGTCCTTATATAGGGGCTTTAACTCTTAGTAGAAGACCAAACTACCCCATATTAAAACCCTTATCCCCTTATTCAGAAAAACTGTATAGCCGTTTTTTTTTTCAAGGAATAAAACAGGACAATATATTGTTCCAACTACTTAATAGTCAATATATGATACCTCTTTTTATCCGACCGTCCCCAAAGGATGGTGTCTTGAAACAATTAAAGAGTGTTCGTAAACTGTTAAACGTACACTTTGAGTAAAAAAGAGAATTAGGCTAAGGTGTTTTTGACTTTTGTTTCTACTAAGATGGTTGAATGTAAATTGAGGTTTTATATTCAAAAACCTTATTTTCAAGTATTAAATCTTAGTAGAAAGCCAATGACCCACAAACCTGAACCTTATTCCGGTATTTTAAACTAAATCAACTTTTCATTTGTAAGTCCTTTGAAATATATTTTTTTGTTTTTTATAATTCTTTCTTTATTACTGGTTATGAAGAATATTACAGGACATGATGTATGTTCACTTGCCGGTAATTGAAGCTATTTAATGCCGTATAATTCTAAAACCCGGTTTTACCCGGCTTTACTCTTTCACGTTATCTTTGAGTAGGCCTGTCTTCAGAGAATATTAAACACCGCGTCAGCATCTTCCTGTTTTTAATTGTTTGTTCTTTTAGGGTTGTTTTCTTTCATTTTCCTGATTGATGTTGAGCAATTTTTCCAATTTGGATCTTGCTTCCTGTAATTCATAGATGCTTTGGTAGTAACTGGACAGATTGGTCAGATATTGATTCTGTACGTTCATCAGGTCCATGCTCGAAGCCATTCCCTGTTTATACTTTTCAACAGTGCGCTGATAAATGGTGTCCGACAGTTCATTGCTCTTTTTCTGATTCCGGTACTTTTCCATTTTCAGCTTCACATCATTCTGATACTGGCTTGCCTGCATGTACAGGCTATTGGTAACTAATCTGCTTGTGTTCTTCGCTTTCTCGTATGCCATTCGCTTTTGTGAAACGACAGCAAAGCGCTCGCCACTACTAAAGATGGGAAGACTCAGGTTAATGCCAATAACATCTTTTGGTGCAAAATTAAAAGATGCGATATTCGACTGTATATTGTGATTATAGAACCCACTAAGTGTCGGTAGAAAGGCTGACATAGATTGCTTCATATCCAGCTTCGTGAAGTGTTCCGATGTTTTGGTAAGCTGATAGTCCATATTCTGATCAATATTAAATGCCTCATTTACCAACAGCGTGCTTGAATTAATCAGCGAATCTTCCGATTCCATCGGATCGGATAGTTCTATTTTGACAGTATCCACCATTCCCAACTGGATTTTTATCAGCCGATAGCCCATATCCAGGTTACTTTCAATCTGGTTAATAGCATTTCTGATTGTGTTGGAGGTAACCTCCAACTGATCCACATCGGTTTTTTCAAGAAGCCCCTGCTTATTCATCTCCGATATTTCGGTGATGATCCTGGCTACATTATCCAGGTTTTGCACCAGAACTTTCCGGCTTTCTTTGGCAAGCTGTATCATATGGTAGGTGTTCACAACAGTCTCGATAACATCCAGCTTTGTTTTCTCATCGTTTTGTTTTGCCAGGTTGGCATATGCTTTCCTGGCCTGCAAACCGACAATATACGAACCGTTGAATATCAGTTGGGAAACGGTGATATCTGTTGAGATGTTGTTGGCTACCCCAAGTGCAATAGGACTGCCTGCAATGTTATTCAGATAAATAATTTCACCGTTTGATAATTGTAATTGGCTTGTTGTTCCTAAACCGGTAGTTTGATTCATCGGTACATTGGTGTGCGATAACTCTGTACCTGGAAAGTTTAGTTCAGGCACTACAAAAAGATGCTGGTAGCTTGACTTAACATCCACATGCGGCAACCCTATAGCTGTAATTTCCCATATCCTGTGTTGGGTTGCTTTCAGGTCAAGTTTCGAATTGAGAATGCTTATGTTGTTTTGTAATGCTTTCTTTATGGCTTCGTTAAGCGATAGTTTTTCTGCTTCCTGAGCAAAGGCAAGCAGTATTCCACCCAGGATCATTGTTACCGGAAGCAGAACCTTTTTACGTTTTCTGAACATGTGTTGAAATGATTATAAGTTATAACTATTTTTATTGAAATGGGCAATTTGTGATTTGTGAATTTCATAATATCAGGTTATAGCTTCAACCGGTTATTTTTACCCGCTTTTTACTTAAACCACCCCTTTATACAGGAGGTTTCGGGTATCTGTAAAAAATAATAATTATTGCTGAATTAATTATTTCATTCCCGTTTTTCGTTTTAATGTGTTGATAGGGTACTGTTTAAAATGAAAAACAATTATTCAAAATTAAAGTTCAATACCACATAATTTATATTTGTGTGTTTGAAATAACAGTGTGAATCATGTAACTTATTCCGGTAATTATGTAATTGATTCATTCCTGAATTGTAGGATCTTTGTATAAAAAAATAACGGATATGAAAAAGCTTAGAACAATTATGACAATTTTATTTCTTTCACTGATATTATGCGGCATGGCATCGTGCGAAGTCTCACGGCATACTGAAGGACACCGCAGAGGATGGTTTCACCGGCACGATAGAGATGAACCCCAAAGAAGGGCTGTTATCGTGATTGATAATGACCGCGATCATCACAATAACCATTGATACTAACCAGACAACAAAAAGTGAGTGCCTCAGCTATATGAGGCACTCACTTTTTTAGTATACTGGCTGTCGGTTTTCTGTGTAGTGACGGCTTCGCTCACAACCCCCTTTTTGTTACGGCAACGAAGCCGTCACTAAAACCACGAGGGTTATTGATTTCCGCCGGGCAGTGTCCATTCAGATACCATACCATCCTACCTGTTAACATCGGCATGGCTTTGTCGATGTCCGGTTTGTTCTAACCCTTCGTAGTACGACGGACACAAAGCCATCTTCCTGATTAAATTCAAATACACGTACAACCGCTTTCGTACGTGTTGAGGTATAATTCTACACATTGAGGTGTAATTACACACGCTCACACTTGTCTGTATCGGTTCATTTTCAATGCTTTCAGGCATTCATCACGTTTCTCTTCCACAGATTCGCCGGCAGCCCCCACCCAGCCGGAACTCCACCTGGAGATGCACAAACAGATCATGCCTCTCGTTGGATTCTGTTACCCGGATCCTACTTCTGATGCTTTTCACTGTCCTGTTCTACCCGCACACTCCAAACGGGCAGGTTGGCACCGAAACAGGAGATGGGTATCTTCAGAAAAGTGTG
>Ga0302162_10000383_pt1 | contig 12451 bp, 7 predicted proteins | sample I_Fen_E2_2_FD_193501 | JGI IMG/M metagenome (GOLD analysis project Ga0302162, IMG submission 193501) | Peat permafrost microbial communities from Stordalen Mire near Abisko, Sweden - I_Fen_E2_2 | ecosystem: Environmental > Terrestrial > Soil > Wetlands > Permafrost | place: Sweden: Abisko...
CTTCAAAGTTTTCTTTAACCTCTTCTACGTTCAAGTTGGACAACTCTACATTAGAATAAGTTAAACCATACCCAAATGGGTATAAGCTTTCTCCTTCCATATATCGATATGTTCTACCTTCCATAGCATAATCTATAAATTCTGGTAAGTCATTAGTATCCTTATAAAATGTAACAGGCAATTTACCACTTGGTGAACATTTTCCAAACACTAAATCCGCTACTGCTCGTCCACCACGGCTACCTGGGTACCATGCATCTAATATAGCTGCACATTTATCTTCTGCCCCATTAAATGTTAAAGCACTTCCTGCTCCAATAATTAGTATAACTGGTGTTCCGGTTTCAATTACTTTTTCTAATAATTCTTGTTGTTTTCCAGGTAAATTTAAGTTTGCTTTATCACCAGCACCATCGCTATTACCTGCATCCCCTTGTTCACCTTCAACAGTAGAATCTAATCCTAAGCAAAGAATTGCAACATCTGATCTTTCTGCTATTGATATTGCTTCTGCTACTCTATCATCTGGATCTGCTAAATCTTCAACTCTATCTTTATATAAATGACATCCTTCTGAATAATATACTCTTACATCTTCACCAACAGCTTCATGTATTCCATCTAGTACAGTAATATATTGAGATGCAGTTCCAGAATAATTTCCTTTAAGCATTATTTTGCTATCAGCATTAGGTCCAATTACTGCAATTGATTTTAATTTTGATTTATCTAGCGGTAATATTCCATCATTTCTTAATAATACCATTGATTTTCTTGATGCCTTTAATGATAATTCATTATGCTCCTTGCAATCATTTAATTCATATGGTATTTGATCATATTCACAATCTTCATCAAACATTCCAAGTCTTATTCTTGTTGTCATTAATCTTTCTGTTGCTGTTGTTATATCTTCTTCTGTAACTAATCCTTCTTTATATGCTAATAACATTTGAAGATATACATTTCCGCAGTTTAAATCACATCCATTTTTTATAGCTAACGCTGCTGATTCAGTAGCAGTACTCGTTACATTGTGATGTAAATGAAAATCTGCAATTGCCCAACAATCAGATACTACATGACCTTTAAAATTCCATTTTCCTCTTAGTATATCTTTTAATAAAGCTTCACTTCCACAGCATGGTTCACCATTTGTACGATTATATGCTCCCATTACTGCTTCTACATCGCCTTCTTTTACACAAGATTCAAATGCTGGTAAATAAGTTTCATTTAAATCTTTTTTACTTACAACAGCATCAAATTCATGCCTTAATCCTTCTGGTCCACTATGAACTGCAAAATGTTTTGCGCATGCTGCTATTTTTAAATACTTCCCATCACCTTGTAACCCCTTTACAAAAGCTACTCCTAATCTAGAAGTTAAATATGGGTCTTCTCCATAAGTTTCATGGCCACGACCCCATCTAGGATCTCTAAAAATATTAACATTTGGTGACCAATACGTTATTCCTTTATAAATATCTCTATCATTTTTTTTGCTGTTTTCATTGTATTTTGCACGTCCTTCTGTTGATATAACGTTTGCAATTTCATGTAATAATTCATCATCAAACATAGCCGCAAGTCCTATTGCTTGAGGAAACACTGTAGCTGTACCAGCTCTTGCTACACCATGTAGCCCTTCATTCCACCAATTATATCTAGGTATATTTAATCTTTTTACAGCTGCTGATTTATAAGTTAATTGTTCTGCTTTTTCTTCTAATGTCATCTTTGCTACTAATTCTTTTGCTTTTTCTAATGCATATTCATGAGTAATCCTTTTCTCTTCAACCATTTTTATACATCTCCTCTTAAATAAACCAAAATTTTTTTGTATTTTTTCTATAATAGTATCCGTTAGATAATTACTAATGTATTAAACGAATGTGGTTTTACAGTAAAGTTATAATTTATATCTTCAAAGCAAAAAGTAACTTCTTGCATCTCATCAAAAGGGTTTAATAACTCTAATATAATACTTCCATCTGGATTTTCAAAAGCTAGTGCATTTCCAGCATAATCACCTTTTAGTCCTTTCATTAGGGCTCCTTGTTTTACATACTTCGAAAAATGTCTCATCAAATAATATTCCGGATTATATCGAATATTCTTATCTTCTGTTATTGTAATAAGAGAGTTTTGTTCCCATCCCCAAGTACTAACACCATTTTCTTCAAGTATCATATTCCAATAAGTATAGGCACATACCCCATTAATTAGGTATGTCCATATTAAATTAAATACATATTCAGCATATTCCCAGCTATTTTTTCCTTCTCCACATTCATTTTCTGTTTGTATTAATTTCATTTCAGGATATGCTACTTTGGTTTGCAACAAAGCATGCTTTCCACCCCATTGATATCCAACTCCACTTATATATTTCCTGGCATCTCTATCACTTAATACAGTATTAGCAAAGTTATTATATTGACCAAATTGCCAATTTTTATCACCATAATCGTCATAAGGCGAATTTAACGTACCTAACCATATTTCTGTATCCAATTTGCTTTCTTCAAATAATGGTCCAATGTATCCTTTAATAAAATCACGCATTTTTTCACCTGACCAAACACAAGAAGGAAATTTTTGATCTGCTATTGGTTCATTTTGTATGTGGACTTGGTTAATTTTAATGTCTTCCTTTTTATATTCCTCAATAAATTTTTTAAAATAAAGGGCATATGCTTTTAGATTCCTATCTTCGCAGATTAATGTCCCAAAGTTATATACTTCAGGATATTTCATCCATGTTGGAGGACTCCAAGGAGAAGCAAATAAATTAAGCTTTCCACTATATTTTTCTGCATCTTTAATAAAAGGAATTAAGCATTCTTTATCTCTTTCGATAGTAAAGTTATTCATTTCATAATCGCCTTTAGTTTCATTTAAGCTATACCAACTTGCTGCATAGTCACTTGCTCCAATTGGTAATCTGCAATAAGTAAAATTACATTCTAATGGATCAAATAAATTTTTCATTACTACTTCTTTTTTATCTTCTGTAATTTTATTTAAGGCTATATATCCCAATTCATTAAAACAAGCTCCAAATCCCTCCATGGTTTGATACGATTGTCCACTTAGTTCCAATGTGTGATATGCTTTTTCATCATTAATATATACGTTTTCATTCGTCAACACTTCATATTTTGTGGTTGAAATTAAATTGATTTTTCTCATTATATTTCCCTCCAATTTCTCTAAATTCAGTTGGAGACCTTCCTGTTTGCTTTTTGAATGCTAATGAAAAATAATTTGTATCTTTATATCCTACTAAATTCGCAATCTTTCCTGTTTTCATGCTCGTTGTTTCTAGTAGCAATTTTGCTTTTTCTATTCGTTTACGAACAATATAATTATTACACCCTTCTCCTGTATTATTCTTAAATAACTTGGAGAAATAAGTTGGAGTAACGTAAAGTATCTCTGCAATATTGTAAACTGAAATTGATTCATTAAGATGATCCTTAATATATAATTTTGCTTTTCTTATTATCTCATGACTTTCTCCAATATCCGCTTGAAACATTTGTACAATAAAATCTCTAGTAATTTTTAGTGAATCATCACGATTACAGTTTTGTAAAGAAATTGATAAAGAATCCAACTTGCTATCAATTATTTCTCCCTTTTCCATCATATAAGCAAAATATAATGTTGCTAGAATATCAAAACATGTTTTTTTCACTAAGGAAATGGATAGATTATAAAATTCTATTACTTTACTATATGACTCATAAACATTCATTATTTTCTCAAAATCATCTATATTATTGATCATACTTGTACGAATTTCTTGCACTTTTGCATTAAATGATCTTAGAGTCAGTTCTCTTGGTTCACCTGTAATAATTTCATCATCTGTATTTTTATTATTTAATAAAGCACAAGCATCATTATATGAAACATTGATTTTATTAAAACCGCATACAACACTTCCAAGAATTACCTTTTGATGGATATCATATTCATTTTTCAAATATTGAATTAAATATTGCATTCTCTCTGTTACTTCCTCTAATTCATCTCTTACAAACATAGCAACAACGATATTTTTATTTTTATCTTCAAAAGTAATCCCTTCTTTTTTAGAATCAAATAATTCAATACAAGTATTTTTAATATACAGATTCAATAATTCAAAATGTTGTTTCCATGCCAAATTATCATCTATAATTGTACAGACTAATGCAATTTGCAATGTTTCTCTTTTGTTATAAAAATATTGATCTAACTCTCCTTTAATGCCATCTATCTTCATTAGGTCATAAAGCAAATTTTGCATAATCTGTTCAATTTTAAATTGGTCAGTTACGCCTTGTATCCTACTCTTAATCTTTTGCTCATGATTTATAGCTTTTTGATTATCTAAATCTTTTATTATTTTTTCAATGATATTTTCGAGTTCTATTTCATCTACAGGTTTCAAAAGGTAATCCTCAACTTGCATCTTACAGCACCTTTGAGCATATTCAAAATTATCATATCCTGTTAAAACAATAATTTTAAGCTTTGGATTTAAACAATTCATTTTTTCTACTAAGGATAATCCATCCATTTCAGTCATACAAATATCTGTGACCATAATATCAAAAGTTTCTTCTTTCATTAAGTTAATTGCTTCAATACCAGTGGATGCCATTTTAACCGTATCTATCCTTAGTTTTTCCCAAGGAATAACATTGCAAATTCCTTTTCGAATCATCTCTTCATCATCTACAATCATAGCTTTATACATTAATTATTCTCCCCTTTAGGTAATAGAATATCTACTGTAGTTCCATCAAATTTATTTTTCCTATAGTATAATCCATACCCACTACCAAACAATATTTCTATTCTTTTGTGTACATTTCTTAACCCATATCCTGTTTTTTCATCAAATACTGATATAGAATTGTTGATTTGATCAATTTGTTCTTGCTCCATCCCCATTCCAGTATCAGCTACTGATATAACTATTTTATTATTCACTTCTTCTATAGTAATAAATATTTTACCTTTATATCCATCTTTAACCCTTATCCCATGATAAATTGAATTTTCTATTAAAGGTTGTAACGTCATCTTAGGTATCAAAACATTTGAAAAACGCTCATCTATATTAAGCTGACATTGAACAATATCACTATACCTCATATTTTGAATAATCAAATAATTATTTATATTTGCTAATTCTTGTGAAAGCGGTATTATGTCTTTTCCTTTACTTAAACATAAACGATAATAATTAGCTAAAGCTTTTACCATTCGCGATACATCCTTATTTCCATCAGATAAGGCCTGCCAATGGATACACTCTAAAGTATTATATAAGAAATGTGGTTTGATTTGAGACTGTAATCTATTTAGCTCAATTTGTTTAATCTCGGTTTGTTCTTTTTTTATTCTAAACATCAGTATATTAATTTCTTCAATCATAATATTAAAACCACTTGCAAGTTGTTTAAAATCATTTCCCTTATACTCTTTTTCCATTCTGACTTCAAGGTTACCCTTAGAAACCTCATTCATTTTCTTTACAATAGTTTCCATAGGCTTATATAAATTCTTACTTAATTTATAACAAGCTATGCTGATGAGTAATCCAGATCCTAATACCCATAATATTATAAAAAATATCACCGTATTAGTATCTTTTAATAATGATTCCATTGGGATCTCACCAACCATATACCAATCCCAATTACTAAGTTTTTGATAAACAACCATTTTGTTTCCAACTTTTTGTTGTCCACTTTTTCCTTTTAATACATCCTTATACAAACTTTCTTTTCCGATTGAATATTTGTTTGTATCAGATATGACAATCCCATCTTTATCTGCCAAATAAGTTTGTATTTGCAATTCTTTATCTAAATTAGAATAAAACTCTTTAATATTTTTTTCTCCAATTCCTATAACTAAAAATCCAGTATTCAATTTCGAATCATATTTATCGCTAATAGGTTGGTAAATATTTAAAACATACTGATCTGGATAAAATACTTTTCTTTTCATACTTATTTTACAATTTCCAAATTGAGTTCCTATTGCATTTTTATAATCCTCCAAGGTTTGAGTTCTAAAATCACTATTAGTCCAAACTTCTCCTACATATGCCAATTCTGGCCCATTAAATTTTACCAATGCAATATAATCTATATAACTATTGGAATCTAAAAGATATCTTATTGAGGAATAAGCATCTTTTGTATCTTTATAATAATTCTTTGAAGTTAAATTATTATTCATTAGAAATTCTTGTACTCGACTGTCTGATTTAATTATATTTGCTGTTTCAATAAAGTTTTTTAATGTTATATCTAATATATCTGTTATAGTTTCAAATTGTCCTTGTACAAGTCCAGTAGATTTTTGAGTAATCTCTTTTCCTGCTAATTGATATACTGTATAAATTACAAAAGTATTTGTAATTAAAACCGCTAGAATAAAAAGAATAGTGATTTTTTGATTAAATTTGATGCTGGATAATTTACTTATGATTTTTACTATTGATTTATACATATTAGTATCCTTTTCTATATTATTTTTTTGTATGCTATAGAAACAATACTTCCTACGTATACCATAATGTTTCTATCCTTTAACGGCACCTGCCATCATACCTTTAATTAATTTATCTTGTCCAAAAATAAATGCTATAATCATTGGTAACATAGAAATAGTTAGAACTGACATAATCATTGGAACATTCATTGTATATTGTCCTTGATATTCCCAAATAGCAAGTGGCAATGTTCTATTAGGTAAAGTTTGAGTTAAAACTAATGCAAAACTAAATTCATTCCATATAGCAACACCATTATAAATAGCTAAAGTTGCAAGCCCTGGCTTTACTAGTGGAAGCATAAGATTAAAGAAAATTTTATATTTATTACAACCGTCTATTTCAGCTGCTTCTTCTAACTCTCTAGGTATAGCCTGCATAAATGTAACTAGTATAAATACTGAAATTGGTAAATTAAAAGCTACATACGGACCTACTAATGCCCAAGGACTATCATACAGACCTACCTTAGTAGTCATTAAGAAAATAGGAAGTAGTGTTACGTGAACTGGAACTGACATGCATGCTACTATTATAGCATAAATGGGTTTATTTAACTTAAATTTAAATCTAGATAATGGATAAGATGCACATGCACTTAAGAATAATAATATTACTAGTGAAACTATAAGTACTAATACACTATTTTTAAAATATATAAATATGTTCCCTTTAAATACATCCATAAAATTCTTTAAATATAAACTTTTAGGTAAATCAAATACATTTCCCATAAGCATTTCAAATTGTTGCTTAAATCCTGCTAGTAACATAAATATAAAAGGAACTATTGTAATTAAGAGCCAGACTATTGCGAGTATTCCAATTATAGCTTTTGTAGATAATTTTTTTATTGATAAATTCTGCTTCATAATAATCAATCTTCCTTTCTATTTAATGCTTTAATTGTAACTAATGATATTATTGTTATAAGAATAAACATTCCTGACGCTATTGTAGAACCATATCCCATTCTTTGAGATGAAAACGCATTTTTATACATATAAGTTGCCATTAGTTCTGATGCAGTTCCTGGTCCTCCACCGGTCATAACGTATATAAGATCGAAATACTTTAATGATCCAACCATTGATAATACAATTGCACTTTTAATAGCTGGTTTCATAAGTGGAAGTGCTATCCTCCAAAAGTATTGGCTTTTTTTAGCACCATCAATAACTGCTGCTTCATATAAATCTGATGGTATGCCGCTATATGCTGCTAGAAAATACACCATATAGAAAGGAATAAACTGCCAACATATGGCTACTGTAATCGTAACTAGTGCTGTCTTTGGATTACCCAATAAATCTATTGATTGTCCGCCTAATGCCTTTGATATTCCAGTTATTACACCTGAATTCGCATCTAATGCATATTTAAATAAGTAACCAATTGCAACAGATGACATTAACATTGGTATAAACCAAATTACTTTAAACACATTTAATTTTTTTCCACCAAAATCTAAAAAAGTTGCAAGAGCAATACCAATTGGTATTTGAACAATTATAGATAATACCATAATAATAATATTGTTTAAAAAAGCTTTTTTGAAAACCGCATCATGAATAAGTTCTTTCCAATTATTCAAACCTACAAAAATCTTATTTGATGCAAATCCATTCCAATCATAACAACTTAAATTGAAAGAATAGACAATTGGATATGCTATATATATTATTAGGAATAATAATGCTGGTACAAGAAATATAATTGCTGCATTTCTTGTTGACGCGGCACGTCTTTTAGCTAAACTATTAGTTTGTAATTCCATTTTTTCTCTCTCCTTTATAATTAATTAGCTGTTGCAAAATCAATCATTCATATATATTTAATTTTTTAAATTAAATATATTTATTATGAAATCTTTATTTTTCAACAGCTTTAATCTTTTTTAAATGTTGCTATAATTATTTATTTTTTGCTTTGTATGCATCCATAGCAGTTTGTAATTCTTTATCTGCATCTTGTGGAGTCTTAGTTAAACCAAATATTTCTTGGCTAGTTGATTTGTGTACTTCTGCAACTTCTGCTGGTAAATATTGGTCGTACCATAATTGAACTCCTTTTGCATTATTAACTGTATCTAAGATTTCTTGTGTTAATGCATCATCAGGTTTGAAATCTTTAAGCGGAATAATTTTACCTAATTTTTTACGGTCTTGTAGTGCTTGATCATCTAATAAAGATTGGATTAATTTAAAAGCACCTTCTTTATCTTTACAAGTTTCTGAAATTGAATATAAATTATCTCCAACTGTTCCTGCACAAAGTGATTGATCTTCTTTTGAACCATCTAATGCTGGGAATGGGAAGAATCCTAATTTACTGATAAAATCTGGATTTTCACCAAGTACTGTACCTGAGAACCATGATCCCATTAAGTCCATAGCTGCATCGCCTTTATATAATGCTTGTCTAGCTTGACCGCTATCATCATCCATACCATTGAAGCCATTTATAAAGTATCCTTTTTTAACCCAATCTTGAATCTTGTTTCCAGCAAATTCAAATGCTGGGCTTTCAAATGAAGCTTTTCCTGCTGCTGCATCTGCAAATGCGTTAAGTCCGCCAAAACGAGTTGCTAAATACATATAATACATTGAGCCTGTCCACTTTGTAGCATTAGCTAAAGCAAATGGTGCTACTCCGTTTGCTTTTAACTTATCACATGCTGCTTCTAATTCAGAAATAGTTTTTGGTTCTTGTATTCCATATTTAGCGAAAACATCTTTGTTATAGAAGAAACCTGCAACGGATACGTTTTCAACTGGAACAGCGTAAATTTTACCATTGTATGAAGATTGATTAATTCCAGCATCTATAAATTTACCTTTATAGTTATCTTTGCTCATCAAATCTGTAAGATCAGCAATTTTATTTGAATTAACATAATCAATTAATCCTGATCCTCCCCATTGCATAAATACATCTGGAGTTTGATTTGAACTCATTGACATAGCTAATTTTTGTTTATACGAGTCATTAACTTGATCAACGACTTCTACTTCATATTGTGGATTTGCTTTCATAAATCTTTCTACAGAAGCATGTATTGCATCTTTTGCAGTTGCTGTTTGAATATGCCATAATGTCAATTTTGTCTTTGCTGATGCTGTTCCACTAACTGCTGATGAATTATTACTTCCGCAACCAATTAGTAACGATGACATCATTACAACAGTCGTTATTACTGTTGCCATTCTCTTTAAATTCTTATTCATGTTTTTTCTACCCCCTAAATTCTTTATAGTTTTACTACATTTAAATAGTAACATTTCCAACTTTAAATAGAAATCGAAAAATTTGTCTTTTATCTATAATTTTATATCTTCTTGTAAACATTTAAATTCACTGTTTCAAACAGAAAAATTATATCTCTTAATATTCAAAACTAAAAAACTCACTTCTTAGACTAAAGTCTTTAAAGTGAGTTTTTTAGTTGCTTCATTTTTGTATTTTATAAAGCCACTATACTCCCTATATACCACTTACTTTTATACATTAAAAAATATGTATAAAAATCTTAATTTAATCATAATTAATTATTTTTTATTTTTAGATGATATATCAATCCATACTGCCATTAATAATATTAATCCTTTAACAATATATTGCCAAAATGTTGGTGCATTCATCATGCTCATACCATTGTCTACGCTTGCCATTACAAGAGCACCTACTAATGCACCAGCAACTGAGCCACTGCCACCACTTAAGCTTGCACCACCAATAACACATGCTGCTATTGCATCCAACTCTGCATTTTGACCAGCCGCAACTGAACCTGCATTTAATCTTGCTGTTAATAATATTCCTGCAACTGCTGCAAGTAAACCAACCATTGAGTACACAACCATAATATGTTTTTTTACATTTATTCCAGACAATCTTGCAGCATCTCTGTTTCCACCGATTCCATATACTCTTCTACCGAATATAGTTTTTGTTCCAATGAATGTTAAAACCAAAGCTAAAACTAGCATTATGAAAACTGGTATTGGAAATCCTTGGTAGTTATTAAGTATTACTACTAATCCTAATGATACAGCTCCAATTCCTATTATTGTTACAACATCCAAAGTCATTGGTCTAACTTCAATATTATACTTAATTTTATTTTTTCTATTAGTTAATATTAAATATGATGAACCTGCAACTGCTAATACTACTAAAGCATATGCAAATATTGGTGGTAAATACGCCTGTCCTACTGATTTGAATTCTCCTGTTAATGGCGCTATAGTATTTCCATTGGTAACGCCTATCAATATGCCTCTAAAGACAAGCATACTTGCCAAAGTAACAATAAATGATGGTACATTTCTAAATGCTATCCAATATCCATTCCAAGCACCTATGATAATTCCAAGTATTAATGTTATTACCATAGTTGGAATAGCTGAAAAACCAAACCAAACATTTAGTATTGCCGCAATACCTCCGAGTAATCCAAGTGTTGATCCAACAGAAAGATCTATCTCTCCTAAAATAATTACAAAAACCATTCCTATTGCAAGTATACCAGTGATTGACATTTGTCTAAACAAATTAGATAAATTTCTTGTTGTTAAAAAATTTCCTCCTGTTAAAACAGTAAATAGAATCCATATTGCTATTGTTGCTATTAATATTGTTGTCATCTTGGATTTAAATATTACACTTAATCCCAATTTCTTCTCTTTCACTGTCTCTTTCTCTGAACTTATATTCTTACTTATTTGCATTCTTATACCCCTCCTACAGAAGTCGTCATTTCTTCGTTATCGTCATTTTTATTTCCTACAGAATATCTCATAATCATTTCTTGTGTTAAATTTTTATTTTCTAAATTTGCCTTTATATGACCTTCATTCATAACTAAAACCCTATCACTAATTCCAAGTACTTCTGGCAATTCAGACGAAACCATTATTATAGATATACCTTGCTTCGCTAGTTCAAATATCAGCTTATAAATTTCATATTTAGCTCCAACATCTATTCCTCTAGTTGGTTCATCTAATATTAATATTTTAGGTCCTGCCAAAAGATTTTTAGCGATTATTACTTTTTGTTGATTACCACCACTTAGATTTTTTATTGGTAATTCTGTTGATGCAGTTTTAATTTTTATTTCATCAATATATTTAAGAACATCTACCATTTCTTTGTCCTTATCTATTACATTAAGTGCCTTTTTATACTTAAAAAGATTACTCATTGTCACATTTTTAGCTACGCTCATTCCAGGAATTATTCCATCTTTTTTTCTATCCTCCGGAACCATTGCTATTCCTTTATCTAATGCCTCAATTGGACTTTTTATATTTATTTTTTTGCCTTCAAAGTATATTTCTCCAGTCTTTTCACCTTGGAAGTTACCGTATATACTTGAAACCATTTCTGTTCTCCCTGAACCAACTAAACCTGAAATTCCAAGTATTTCTCCACGTCTTAATGTAAAACTCGCATCTTTCACCCTTTTTAAATTACGATTGAATGGATCAAAAACATTAAAATTCTTTATTTCAAAGAATTCTTCTCCTATTTCATGTTCTTCCCTTGGAAATAAATTTTTCATTTCTCTTCCAACCATCATTTGCACTAGTTTGTCTTGATCTATTTCTTTAATAGGCACTTGACCTATTGTTGTCCCATCTCTAATTACTGTAACATTATCACATAATCTTGTAACTTCGTTAAGCTTATGTGAAATATAGATACACGTAACCCCATCTCTCCTCAAATCATTTAATATTTCTATTAAAACTTCAACTTCACTTTCACTTAATGATGCTGAAGGTTCATCTAAAATCAATAATTTTGCATTCTTTGATAATGCTTTTGCAATTTCAATTAATTGTTGATGTCCAATACCCAAATCTCCCGCTCTCGTAAGTG
>Ga0302162_10000384_pt1 | contig 12448 bp, 12 predicted proteins | sample I_Fen_E2_2_FD_193501 | JGI IMG/M metagenome (GOLD analysis project Ga0302162, IMG submission 193501) | Peat permafrost microbial communities from Stordalen Mire near Abisko, Sweden - I_Fen_E2_2 | ecosystem: Environmental > Terrestrial > Soil > Wetlands > Permafrost | place: Sweden: Abisko...
AGAATCCCATCCTGGAAGAGCTAACTCTCCATTTAATGGATCCATTTTTTCAAGTTGATCCTTGTAATAAACAAGTGCTGTTGAGCCATCTTCTAGTTCTTTATCAAGTTGAGTTCTTGTCCAATCGAATACAGGCATAAAATTGTAACAAATACACTTAACACCAGCTTCGCTTAATCTTCTAATATTTTCTTGATAGTTTTCTATATATTTGTCACGAGTAGGTTTTCCGAGTTTTATATCTTCATGAACAGGTACACTTTCAACTATATCAAAGATAAGACCTGCATTTTCAACATCCTCTTTTAATTTTGCTATACTTTCACGGCTCCATACTTCACCTACTGGCACATCGTAAACAGCTGTAACAACGCTTCTCATATTAGGAATTTGTCTTATATACTTTAATTTTACTGGATCACTTTCTCCATACCACCTAAATGATAATTTCATAATAACCACTCCTCTTATTTTAATTTTTCAGTAAATTTCATATTGCTCTTATTTTTGATTTTCAATAATTTCAGCATTTTTAGCTTTTGTCTCACGTCTTTCCTTTAAGTTTTCAGTAAGTTCTGCAAGTTTCTTTTTATTTAATGGATATACGAATGTTAATACTAAAAATACAATTAAGTATGCAATTGCAGGTGTTAATGTTGCAAAACTCTTAATACTAGCTGCTACTTGCTCAGTTTGAGCTGGAGCACCTGCAACATATCCTATTGCTGAAAGAGCAGCCCCACTAAGACCACCAGCAACTGCTTGACCTATCTTACGTGCAAATGAATACATTGAATAAATAGTTGCATCCTCACGTGTATCAGTTAAATATTCTTGATAATCAATAACATCTGTTACAAAAGCCCATATTGTTGTATTAAATAACCCTATTCCAAGATATCCAATAAACATAATTACAAGAAATATATTAACGTTAGTTATTGGAAGTAAATATAATAAGAAAAATGATACTGCAGCTATCAAAACACTAACACTAGCAGATTCCTTTTTACCAAATTTTTTTATTATTGGTGCAATAAATGGGGCAAGTAGGATTGGTGTTCCTGCACTTATGAATCCTGCAATAGATAATGCCTTTGTATTATGGAAATAATCTTTAAACATATATGCATTCATTGCTGAACAAAGCATAGTTGAAACTAATAATACTAGTGCTGCACATATAAGTGATATTAAAGGCTTATTTCTTTTCATACCTGCAAGTGTTACTTTCCAATAAAGCTTTTTCTCCTCACCGTGGGCTATTATACGTTCTGTAGATAAGAAATAACATAATGAATAACAACACATTGCTAAAACTGCAAATACTATTGCAATTATTGAAAATCTTCCTGCATCTGCTTTATTATTAACAAATACTACAAGTGGAACAACTACACTTGTCACTATGCCTGCTATTGCTGCTCCGATACTTCTAAAAGTAGAAAGACTAGCACGTTCTGTAGAATCACCTGTAATAACTGATGCCATAGAACCATAAGGAATGTTTACTGTACTATATAATGATCCCCAAATGATATATGTTGCAAATGCATAGATCAAATAGAATCTATCTGACATACCAGGGATTTTAGTAAACATAAGTACTCCAAATACAACAAGAGGGAATGACATACGCATCATCCAAGGTTTAAACTTACCATTTTTTCCAGCTGGACGAGAATCTATAAAACGCCCCCAAGTAACATCCATAAAAGCATCCCAAACACGAGCTACTAAAAATAATATACCAACTACAGCTCCACTTATCCCCATAACATCTGTATAAAACAACATTAAAAATGAAGCGACGAATATAAAGAAAAAGTCATTTCCAAAATCACCAAACATATAACCAATCTTGTCACTAAAACCAAATTTTTTCATAAAGATTCTCCTTCTTTCTTTTATTTTTTTAATATATAGTTTTACATTGAATTTATTAAATCATTTTTTTACTTGTTCTTGTGAGATCATTTAAGTATAAGCATATATATACTGAGTGTCGTTTACATAGAATGCATATGCATATTTTCAATAATCTGTCCTTTTCACCGTCAATATAATTGATTGCATCATCACTTTTATATCCTTATTATTACCTCGTCTAACATTGAGTTTCTTATGTCATCGATTAAGTATAGTATAGTTTTTATTATCTACTTTCGCTCATACTAGTTTGACTTAATTCGCACATATATTGCAATTTAAACGTTTTATTGATATTATAATTCTAATATTTATCGAGGAAGGTGGTATTTATGATGGGAAAAGTAGAATTTGATTTTAAAGATTATAAAGAAATATGTAACATGTTAAATACTATTACTCGCCTGGATGTTCAGTTGATTGATACAGAGGGTAATACTATTTTTAAACTAGTTAAGCATAACCTCCCAGTAACACTACAAAATTTTCAAAATGATAATTTTAATATTTGCAACTTACTAAAAAACAATACACTTGATAGCTACTATCACTATATAAATTCCTACAATCTTGAGTATATATCTTGTGGCATTTGGAAGGATGGATCTTTTCATGGTGCTGTTTCTGTAGGACCTTTTATTTCTTTTGTACCTACTACTGAATCTATCAGCGATATTATATCTAATAATAAACTTCCAATTAGTGAACGAACACAGCTCAATGAATTCTATAATGCCCTATCAGTTCTTAAAATTAAACATTCAAATGACATTGGCAGTTTAATAGTTAATTTGTGTTCACACTCTTATATTTATCCGAAGTTATTAACATCTGAGATAATTAAACCAGCAATAAACAAGGAAGAATTAATCGCCAATATAGCTGAAACTAAAAATATAATAGAATCTAGATACAAATATGAAAAAGAGATAATTAATGCTGTTATAAAAGGTGACAAAGATGAAGCAAATAATGCTCTAAATGAAGCAAATGTTTTGTACGATTTTACTTATAGAATGCCTGACAATCCTATTAGATCTACTAAAGATACAACATTTACATTTAATACGTTATTACGAGTTGCTGCCCAAAGAGGTGGTGTTCATCCAATTTATATTCATAATATATCAGAAAAATTTGCAATTATGATTGAAAAGGCTCCAAATCTACCTTATTTGCAGAAGCTAATGTTTGTAATGCTTAATGAATATTGTGATCTTGTGAAAATGTTTTCTACAAGTGACTATAGCCCCATTGTAAAAAATGCTGTTGATCATATTAATCTAAACCTAGGAAATGAATTAACCCTTAAATCTATTGCAGATACAATACATGTAAATGCTTCACATCTTTCACGAAAATTCAAAATTGATACAAATATGACTGTAATAGACTATATTAATCAAAAAAGAGTGGAAGAAGCAAAACTCTATCTAGAAAGAGGTAAAATATCTTTTACAGAAATTGCTTTAATGGTAGGATTCAATGATTTAAATTATTTTGGTAGAGTTTTTAAAAAAATCACATCCTTAACACCATCTGAATATGTTAAAAGTAAGAAATTATAAAATCCATATAAAGTAACTCTACTCTTGTATCAAGTGAAACTTGATTCAGGTGGGGTTTGATCCCCATCTGAATCTTAGTTGAACTTATCCAGGAGCGTGCAGCCGTTATCTCCCACTTAAGCAGAGAACCTAAATCTATGATTTAGTGTGAATCGCTTACTCATCTGACTTTAGGAAGAGGAGTTTCATCTATAGTGGGAGTGTTACGGATGCTAGCTATCGGATAAATCTAATATAAATAATTTAAGAAACCTACATCTATTTTAAGATGTAGGTTTCTTAAATCGTTCAACTTTATATAAACAATTTTATATTGTAGTTATTATCTTGCTAATAATTGATTAACTAATGCTCTATTGCTTTCTACACAATTTCCACAACCAGTACCAACCAAAGTTATCCTATATGTATATATTCTCGCTTTATTAATTCTGCAAATTCTGGCTTTTGTTTAGATACATTCATTAAATACATAAGTACATTCCCTGGATATTCTATTTTATCTTCTAATTGTGTATATTCTAAAGACCTTCTTATAAGTGCTATAACACAATTTTCACTATGATTTTCATTACAATCCTTGCATAACCTGCATATACTTGCGATTCCTCTAGCAATTACTTTTTCATCATAATATTTTAAATCATTCTTTGGAATTAAATTTTCTCCATCTTCTATAGACTGTATAGAGTTTTCTTTAATATTCTTAACAACATATTCTGTAAATCCAATATTACAATTTCTATAATTACATTTTTCAGTTCCTTTATGACAACAATCACTACATATTTCTTTTACGTTACTCTCCAAATTATTTAAATAATTCATTTTTAAACTCCCTTTCAAATTTATCTAAATTACATTTAATATAACTAATTAGTTTATTACTAATTAGTTATAAACACCCAAAAGATAAGGTGTATTATATTTATACACCTGATAATTTCTTTAATAAACTTATTAAATTTTTCTTCTCTTCTACTGTTAAAACTTCAAAGATTTCACTTACATTATCCAAATGTTTAGGGAAAATTTCATTTATAAGTGCTCTTCCTTTTTCAGTAATGCTTATTAGACTAACTCTTCTATCCTCAGGATCAACACATCGCTTAACAAGATTTTCTTTAGTTAAATTATCTATAACAACAGTCATATTACCACCAGTCGAAAGGATTTTATCTATTATTTCACTGACTCTTAAATCACCTTTATGATACAATACCTCAAGTACTGCAAATTGAGAAAATGTTAATCCCCCTTCTTTCATGGTTTTGTATTCTCTCTTGTTAACGCTCTGAGCACATCTGCTTAATGCTATTAATGCTTTTAAATTTAAATTGTTCAAGTCTCCATAAGTAATCTTCGTTTTATCCATGTTAATAACATATTACTAATTAGTAATATCGTCAAGTATTTTTTTATTATAGTGTTAAATGGTGTGAAAATAATATGAACTTATAGAAAATATTAATCAGTATATTATGAAAATTCATTAATAATTCATAATGATTATTTTGAATTATTTTGAATTTATTGGTCGAATGGTGTATTATTTTGAATTTATTTGATTGAATAATGGATATATTTTATAGTATAATACTCATAGATAAATTATAATAAGCAATTTAATAAACAAAGGAGGAGTTATAAATGTCTCATCAGAAAAATGAAGATGTTTCTTCACAAACTATATTCAATAAATTGGGAGGTTCTTTAATAAAAATGGTAATGCCAAATATTGGTGCATTTATCGTTTGGGGAATTATTACGGCATTTTTTATTTCAACAGGATGGTTCCCAAATGAACAACTTTCAAAACTTGTAGGTCCAATGATATCCTACCTCTTACCCATATTAATTGGATATTCTGGAGGTAAATTAGTTGCTGGCACTAGGGGTGGACTTATAGGTGCCGTGGCCACTATGGGAGTCATTGTCGGTTCTGATATTCCAATGTTTCTTGGAGCAATGATTATAGGACCTTTTGCTGGTTTTGTAATTAAGCAATATGATAAGGCTGTGGAAGGAAAAATACCTGCAAATCTTCAGGTTTTAGTTGATAATTTTTCTATTGGAATTATTGGAACATTATTAACGCTACTAGCATTTTTTGGTGTTGAACCTTTAGTTTTTTTACTTACTAATGTTTTTAAATCAGCAGTACAATTTTTCGTAGCTGTAGGGTTATTACCTTTAACTTCATTATTTATAGAGCCTGGAAAAATACTTTTCTTAAACAATACAATTAATCACGTTATATTACAACCTTTAGGCGAACAGCAAGTAACTGAAATGGGAAGATCAATATTCTTTTTATTAGAAACTAATCCAGGACCTGGTCTTGGAGTCTTATTAGCATATTCACTATTCGGCAAAGGCATTGTAAAGCAATCTGCACCCGGGTCTATCATTATTCATCTATTTGGTGGAATTCATGAAATATATTTTCCTTATGTTCTTATGAATCCTATATTAATATTGGCTGTAATTGGAGGCGGAATTAGTGGAAATTTCACATTCATGCTAACTGGAGCTGGATTAATTGGAGCCCCTTCTCCAGGAAGTATTTTTGCTTTAATTAAATTGACGCAATCAGATAAAATAATTTCCGTTCTTTTAGGCGTATTAGTATCAACACTAGTATCATTTTTAATAGCTTCCTTTTTTATAAAAAGAAAGAAATATGATTATGATGAGGATTCGGAGAATGGTGATGAAAATGTACAAGAACTTCTTGGCTTGATGAAAGAAGCTCAAGACGGAAATTTACTTGTTAATTTTGGCGATACATCTAATAATAGCGCGCTAGGTAAAGTTACTAATAGTTTTAATGAAATGATTTCTAATATACGCTTTTTACTTTCAAAAGTAAATTCTACAGCTAATGGAGTTATTGATAATTCTAATGGTATGACTTCTTACCTAGATCTTATTAATACTTCTTTCAAACAAATATCTTCAACTATGGAACAAGTTGCATTAGCCGTTATGGAACAAGCTAATGATGCAAGCCAAAGTAATGAAAATATGATAGAATTATCAAATAGTATTACTACATTTAAAAATGATATGGATGATATTTCAAAGACAGTAACCCAAACAAAACAATTAAGTGTAGAAGCCTCTAACTCAGTTGAAATTTTAACAGACAAATCACGTGAAGCCCAACTATCTTCTGAAAAAATTGTCAATAAAATTAATGATCTTCAGTCAGATATGGAAAAAGTAAAAGATACTGTCAAAATTATTAATGCAATTTCTGAACAAACTAACCTCCTTTCATTAAATGCAGCTATTGAAGCCGCAAGAGCAGGAGAAGCTGGAAAAGGATTTTCTGTTGTTGCAGAAGAGGTTAGGAAATTGGCAAGTCAATCAAAAGAAGCATCTGTTACTATAGCTCAAATTATCAATAACGTTACTCAAAAATCTGAACATATAGCAATCGAAGTATTACAAACAGGATCTATGGTGAAGGAACAAGCAGATGCAGTTCGTGAAACTGCAATTTCTTTTAATGAAATACACACAGGTATGGAATTGATAACTACTAGGATTGATAGTGCCAATGTTTCATTAAACCATATTACAGTTAAAAATGTTGAAACTCTCAACTCTATAGAAAATATATCTGCAACATCTCAAGAAACAGCTGCCTCAACTGAAGAGGTTTTTGAAAGTACAAAAAAACAAACAGAAAATATAAATGTTCTTTTAGACTTTACTACAAAATTAAACGAACTGGCTCATAACCTTGAAGAAGAAGTACGTTCGTTCAAAGTTGAAAAATAATAATGTACAATAATAACTAAGTTTAGATTGTTTGAATTCAAGTCTATTAAACTTCTCTCCATCTACTATAATAAAAGTAAACCTTTGAAGATTTATTTATCTTCAAAGGCTCTTTTATTTGTAATATATATTTATATTTTTAAAATTTCTTCTAATTGTTTCTTTACACTATTAACTACTGTTACTATGTTGGCATCGCTCTGTTTTGTAATCATCAGTGCTATACTTGTATCATTATTTATTTTATTAATGATTCCGGAGCAGGTAGCTCTAAGTCTACTTTAGCTATATCTGAAAGACGTATGTTTCCTCCAGCTGATGTTGATATTAATAAATCTCTTACTTTATCAACATTATTAAATTGACCTATGACTTTTACAGTTTGATCCATATTATCTTGTTTAATACGCCACCTGGAACGTGCAAATTACTTGCTTCAAGTTTTTGTGTTATGGATAGAATTCTAACTGTCAACAATCTAATTTTATTATATAAACTTGTATTTTTTTATTATCGTGTTAAATGGTGGTATCACAATTATATTAAGTGCGTATTAAATTTATTTTAAACTTTATATTTGAATTAAGCTAACATTAAGGTTAGCTAAGTATAATTACTATATTAAGTAAATGAGCGGAGGAATTAATATGGCAATTAAATCTTTTAAGAGATATGAAAAAAAGTTTCTACTAAATAAAGAACAATACAATAATTTAATACCAAGATTGCTTGAATATATGAATCCTGATGAACATTGCAAGTCTGGTAAAAATTACAGTATATATAATATATATTATGATACAAATAATGACGATGTAATCAGACATTCAATTTGTAAGCCTTATTATAAAGAAAAACTTAGACTAAGAAGTTATAATATTCCAAACAGTCTAACTTATAAAGTTTTTTTGGAATTAAAAAAGAAAATTAATGGAATAGTTAATAAACGAAGAGTTGTGCTTACATTAGGAGAAGCATATAAATTCTTACAACTAGGTGAAAAACCTGTTTCTAATGACTATGTAAATAAACAAGTTATTAATGAGATAGCTTATTATTTAAGCAAAAATCCTGTCCGTCCAACAGTTTATATTGGATATACAAGAAAAGCTTTTTTCGGTAAGGAAGATAAAGATTTTAGATTAACTTTTGACTCTAAAATTCTTACAAGACGAGATACTTTATCTTTAGAGGCAGGATACTTTGGTCAAAATATCTTAGAAGAAAATCAATATTTAATGGAAGTTAAGATTCTAGGAGCTATGCCTATATGGTTTACAAATATACTTTCTGAATTAGAAATCTACAATACTCATTTTTCAAAATACGGTAATGAGTATATGAAATATACATTTAACAAGCAAAATACTAATGATATAAATACAAGGGGGATAAGAAAAATATGTTAGATTCAACTGTGTTGAAAACAATAATTACATCGACAACGGGAGAGTCTTTTACTCTCATAAATACATTAACTATTATAATATCATCAATTATACTAGGACTAGTAATTAGCCTTGTCTATATTAAAACAAATAAAAAGAATGGATATAGTTAAAATTTTCCTATTACATTAATAATGCTCCCTGTAATAATAGCAATTATTATTTTACTAGTTGGTAGTAATATAGCAACAGCCTTCAGTTTAGCTGGTGCATTTTCAATAATTCGTTTTAGAAGTGCTCCTGGAGATCCAAGAGATATAGCTTATGTATTTTTCACTTTAGCTGTTGGTCTTACTTGTGGAATGGGCTATATAGGTTATGCAATAATATTTACTGTAATATTATGTACTTTAATGTTTATCTTAGATCTAACAAAATTCGGAATGTCTAAAACTAAACTTGTGCAACTTAAAATTACAGTTCCAGAAGACTTAAATTATGAAGATGCCTTTGAAGAAATATTAAGTAATTATACAAATTCATGGCGTATTGAAAATATAAAAACTAGAGATTTCGGTTCATTATTTGAGTTAACTTACAAAATCAACTTAAAAGAAGATATAAATCAAAAGAAATTCCTTGATTATTTAAGATGTAGAAACGGAAATTTAAATATTAGTCTTACTTTATCTGGTTTTGAAGAAAAAGTATATGGCTAATACTATTCTCCCCAGAATAATAGTTCTGGGGAGATATTTTATTGTTTATTGATAATCTAAATTATAAATGTTAAAATACAATTAAATCAATCGGTGTACAAGGGGAATTTAAACTAATTATAATTATAAAATTATACCAATTGTTTACAGATGTGATTTGTTCTAATTTAGATAGGAGTGATTATAGTGGATAAAATTCAAAGTTTTACAATTAATCATTTGGAATTACTTCCAGGTGTTTACGTTTCAAGAAAAGATAAGTTTGGAGAAGTGGTTCTTACAACCTTTGATATTAGAATGACTAGACCAAATTATGAGCCTGTTATGAATACTGCAGAAATTCATGCACTTGAACATTTAGCTGCCACCTTTTTAAGGAATAATAAAGACTATGGAGAAAAGACTGTTTATTTTGGACCTATGGGCTGCAGAACTGGTTTTTATCTAATCTTAAGTGGTGATTATGAATCAAAGGATATAATTAATCTTCTTATAGAACTCTATGAATTTATTTCAAGCTACTGTGGAGATATCCCTGGTGCATCTGCAAAAGATTGTGGAAATTATTTAGATATGAATCTGCCTATGGCAAAATATATAGCAAATAAATTTCTTAATGAAGTTCTGTTGCATATAACTAATAAAAACTTAATCTATCCAGATTAAGCATAAATTTTCTATTCGTCCACTGATAAGCCACCAGTCTTTTCAGTGGATATTATTTCATAATAATTGATTGATAACAGATAACACCACATCAGTAATGTTTTTTACAGTAAAAATCCCTTTCCATAAGTCTCATGATTAAAATAACAAGTTATTATGCTAGTCTATTTTGCATCTTTAACGTTCCTCATTTATTTCTTCAATATAAAGAGAACCATACATTTTTATATGATTCTTAATGTTTTCATAATCAAAGTTGTCTACTTTAAAAAGTTGTGAACTATTTTCATCATACTCAACTGTTAATTTTTTAGAGCATAACATAGGACCATCTTTACATCTTATGGCTTTTATTTTATTGAAAAATATGAAATCACCATCTGAGCACAAAAAACCATTTGTAGATAATTTAGGTGTATGGAATACAACAATATATAGTTGGATACCTACATATATTAGCATACCAATACTAAGGAAAAACTCTGCGTTTTCTGAAACATTCAGTTTATTATTTGATATACCTTTAAACAAATAATAAGCAAATAAAGTACAATTACTAATTTGAGATATAATATTATCTCTTTTTAAGGTAAAACATATATTAGAAATTTCTTTTTTATTTTCATAGTATTTGTAAAATTGATGAAAAGTAAATACAGATAGTATTACAATAAATATTGTACATCCTATTAAAGCATATTCTGTATCTTTTGCTAAAACTGCAAACCCTATTAAAATAATTATACTTATAAGTGCAAGAATCCTTTTCACATCTTTCATCTCCAGTACCATAATTTATAAAAAAGTATCAGGCTAACAATTCTCCAAATCTAAATGCGTAGTTATGTTTTCTGAAAAACGCAGTAAATATCCATCTGGATCTTGTACTAATACTTCATTAAATACATTTAATAGTGAATTTATTCTATATTCACTATTAAAAGGTTCTTTAAATAATTTTATGTTATTATTTTTTAAATTTAATATGATTTCATCAATATTTTCTACAAAAAATTGAAAGTTAATTCCTCTTCCAAAAGGATACTCCGTACCTCCTGTACTCCAACTTCCATTAACTCCTTCATCTAACATAAATTGAACACCATCAAAGGAAATAAAAGCAAATTTATCTTCTTCTCTTTCATATTCCATCTTGAAATTAAGAATATCAATATAGAAATGCTTAGATATATTTATATTACTTACAGATAACTCAGGCACCATTTTATTGAAAATCATCTTATTAACTCCATTCTATTTTAATTTATGGATATGTATTAATATTATGTTGAAATTATATACAAATTTAGAGAGTGAATTTTATTCACCCTCTAAATCATATCTTATTAAGACTTTAACTTACTCATCATTTAAATCTACTTCAAGCTCAATAATAGAATCTTCGTTTTCATCAATGATTTCAACAGAAATTTTATCTACTATTGTGCTGAAATCTTCTTTAATACGTTCAGTATTTTTAAATGCTATATTTAAATCTTCTTTTGAAATAAAGCTGCCTATTGTCATATGAGGCATAAATGTTCCGACCTTTAACCAATGAGGTTTATATGTTTGTAAAATTCCTGTATATAATTTTTCGTTCAGTTTCTTTATTTGCTCATTACCTTGCTTTATATCTAAAAATAGATAAAGCCCTAAAGGATTATCAATTTTTACTATTTCCTGTAGAGTCAGTCTAAAGCGTTTTGTTCCCTCAAGCACTTTTTCCAAATGATCCTTAAGTTCAATTGATGTAATGCTACTTTCAAATGTAAATACCAAAGTAATATGCGGTCTAACGTGATTTGCAAGGGGGTCATTTTTTTCTCTTATTTCATTTATTATATTAATATTTTCAAATTGTGGAAATATCATTATGGTTCTTTTTTTTATATTACAATTCATATTAATAAGCCTCTTATCTATAGTATTTTCATACTTATTATAACACATATTACAAAATATCTCATATGTCATACATATAGTTGCTCTCTATTTTTTAATTTTTTTATTTTTATGCACGAATGTTCTATATTACTTTAAACCATAAAGTTCTTAGCCTTTTCTGTATCCAATATTTTAAGCCATTTGAACTACTTGCTATATGCTCATCACATAATTTTTCTAATTCATTAGACGTAATTCAACCTTTACATGCTAATTCTATAAAATAACTTTCTTTGTTGAGGATATAACTTCAAGTATTTCACCTACCACAGAATTTTAATGCTCCTAAAATTCCTTTCGTTTATCTATTCTTTAACTCTATGTTTCTTATATAATATATAAAATAAGTATATTATTGAATATATTATTATTGTCGATATAGCAATTATTCCATCATCAAAAAATGCTAGTAATCCTACTGTTAAGAGAGGTAGAAATGTTA
>Ga0302162_10000385_pt1 | contig 12419 bp, 6 predicted proteins | sample I_Fen_E2_2_FD_193501 | JGI IMG/M metagenome (GOLD analysis project Ga0302162, IMG submission 193501) | Peat permafrost microbial communities from Stordalen Mire near Abisko, Sweden - I_Fen_E2_2 | ecosystem: Environmental > Terrestrial > Soil > Wetlands > Permafrost | place: Sweden: Abisko...
ATGTTACCAAACGGACGAAAGCTTTTGACGAATGTAAATGGTTTTTCTATATCGCTTGAAGTAGCTATCGCTGCGCGCGCATAACTATAGTCCCGACCATACTCATAATGCATCCACATCACAAATTTCTTTGTTTTGGAATTATAAATCACCTTTGGTCGTTCTATGTTGGCACTATCAAGTTCCGGGTGCGATTGACGGGTCAATAAATCCCCTCTGAACTCCCAATTCATCAAATCCTTTGACCGGTAGCAAGACACAAAAACCCCTTGTTTCCGGTTTTCACCTATCCAATAGTAGTAATTGCCCACTTTTAAAAATCCTCCACCATGAGCATTGATAACCTTACCTTCATTGTCGGTAAATGAAGTACCATTGATGAGGGCTGTTTTGGTTTGAGCTTCAACAGACATATATCCAAGAGCAAAGAAACAGAATAAAAGACAAATGTATTTCATCATAAAAGTCATATTTAATGGGTATTTATTAAAATTATTTATACGGTTACGCTTCTGTTTTTACTCAATCAAATGAGAAAGGAATGCTCTAATGAGCATTCCTTTCAGGAATAAACAACAACACTTAATCCTTCTTCAAATTAAAAACCTATCGCACCTTTGCCTGCTTCAGTAGGCCAACCCGGATTTTGGTAAATAGTAGATGTAGAAATCGTTTTCCCATCAGTGGCAGTTATCAAGAAATGCTGAACTGCAATTGGTTCAAGATAATGAGCATTACAGAATTTTAGCCCATTATAGAAATTATTATTACTTTGAACAACTTGATATGGACGCATATATAAACTCAATGATTGAGATGAAACAGTGTTTTTCTTTTCATCAGTTTGGTCGGAAACCAATTTACCTGCAGCAAAATCAGCTTTCATTGGACCCCAGACCTTACAGCCTTCAATTTGGAAACCATTAAGTTGATCCATTGCTCTCCAGCGAAGTAAATCATTATAACGGAAACCTTCACCAATAAATTCACTTCTACGTTCGCGACGTATATTGTAAAGCGTTGCATCTACAAGCTGTCCTTTTGAATAAGCACCCCAGTCCACTAATCCCTCTTTATTCATATCAGTAGCAGCTATCGTTTTAGTGTAATCAGGATCAACCCCGGCACGAGTGCGTAATTTCTTCCAATAGCCATCTGCTTTAGCATCAATTGTACCTGTTTTCAGATAAGATGCTTCAATGTAATTAAGATACGCTTCTGCAGCTCTGAAAACGATAAACGCAGTGACATCTTTTCCTAATAATTGCATATTGTAATCCAAAGCAAGACCCTTACCTAAGATGTAGCCGGTTGAAGTAGAATATTTACCATCAGAGCTGTAAATGACCGGTGCCGTTTCAAATTTTTCTGGCGTAGTTATATTCATAAATGCTTTGATTTCCTGAGGAGCTTTCATAAATAATCTCCACCTTCCATCTCTGTTGACCTTAGTGTCTTGAATATAATTATCTCCGGCATATCCACTTGCAGGTGCATAAATTGGAAGTCCATTAGCCATTAGAAAATTATCGGCATACTGACGAGTATATCCTTTACCACCACCCCAGTAAGCATAGTGATTGTATGAATGTGTCTGGTAAGTAATATCATAAGCACGGTACATTAATACTTCAGCATAACTATTAGGATTAGTTGTAGCAAACATATCATAATATTGATTTACAGCTTGAGAAGAAGCCGTACGAATTACTCCATTATTTGGGACCAAATCGACAGCATCAGCCACTTGCGCCGAAGCACTTATTGCCTGATCTAAGAAATAATTAATTTCATTTGCGGCACTACCGGATGGGAATTGATAATTTTTATTGTAATCCATTGCAGCTCCCGGCCAGCCAGTACCATTCGGAACATTTGCAGTTCCTGCATGATATTTTTCCCAGCTTGCTTCAAACAAAGCTACGCGAGATTTCACTAACAAAGCAGCTTTCTTTGTCAAACGAACTTTTCCTCCCGGAGGTGCGTCATTCATATAAAGAATAGCACTATCTAAGTCCGCTAAAATAAAACGGGCTACTTCATTACGTGGACGACGTTTAGAGGCTTCTGCCAATATAGTCTGATCATCAGGAAGAACTTCTTTGATAATTGGGAAATCTCCGTATTTGCGCAATCTATAGAAATAATCCATTGCACGCAAGAAATAACCTTCACCAATATAATGCTTGATATTAGTTGAATTTCCTGTGACTCCACCTGCTTTAAAACGAGGAACGACAGTATTAAGATAGAAATTCATTGCATAAATGTTCTTGAAGTTCCAGTCTCCACCCGTAGCACCTACCGTCCATAAACCCGGTACAAAACGATTGTTTGAGCCTCTGGTAGTTGCATTATCAGTCGCGATATCATCATAATAAAGAGACTCACCACCTGAATTGGAACCATCGGGTCCATCAAAGCTCCGAAGAAGAATTGTATTCTTGTTACTGTTACTATAGGAATAATAATTAACGGTATATGCCGCCAGATGAGACTCATCTGTTAGATATTTTTCCGGAGACACCGCTGATTGTGGAGCAAGTTCCAGTGCATCATTACACCCACTTGCTAAAATCAGAAAAGAAATTGCAGTCAAAATTTCTTTTCCTACTGTTTTTATATTGAAAGTTTTCATATGTATCAATTTTAAAAGTTAACATTCAAACCACAGGCATATGTACGAGACAACGGATATACTGTTCCTCCTTGAGCACCAATACCAGCCGTTTCAGGATCCATAGTTTTTGACAATTTTGTAATGGTCAATAAATTTTCACCAGATACAAATATTCTCACGCTTTGTAGTTTGGCTTTTTTCAACCATGATTGACGGAATGTATAACCAAATTGTAAATTTTTCAAGCGCATGTAAGATGCATCTTGCAAATAACGTGTTTGTGTGGTTTGATTTTTACCGTTGAACAATGGTCGGGGATAATATGAATCTAAATTTTGTCCAAGTGCACTGTTTTCATCTGCTCGGAAATAATCCAAATGATCCTTAAAAGCTGTTGACCAAAATTGTCCGGCACCGGTCGCACCCCAAAATACCAGTCCGGTAGGATAATAGTCACGTTTCAATACTCCTTGCCAAAACATAGTCACATCAAAGCCTTTATAGGCGAGATCTAATGTGATACCAGTCCGGAAACGTGGAGTACTATTACCAATCTTTTTCATATCGCCCATATCACTAATGGTATTAGCACCGTTGTTTACTTTTCCGTCAGCATTTGTGTCCTCAAACATGATATCTCCAGCCGCCCAGTTTGAACCCAATGCATTTTGACCACCATTTGCCAAAGTTGCAAGATGCGCGTTCATTTCAGCATCTGTTTTTGCAATACCAATGGTTGTATATCCGTATATATTGTTGATATATTGACCTTCTACATATGTAGAAAGACTACCTGTTGGATTACCATAACGCGTAATTTTAGTTCGCGAATCAGAGATATTCAATCGTGCACCATATTTGAAATCACCAATATTATCTTTCCAACCTAATTCAAATTCCCAACCAGATGTTTGTAAGTCACAGTTGTTCGTTTTTGGAACATCAGTTCCCAAAGTAGATGGTAACTCAACACCCGGACCAACCATATCGACAGTATTACGAACAAAATAATCAAACGAACCTGTAAGTCGATCTTTCAATGCTCTAATATCTACACCCACGTTAGTCGTTTTTACCTTTTCCCAAGTCAATGTTGCCGAAACTAACCCTGGGGCAGTAGCTGTATTTGGTTTTAATCCTCCAATTAACCAGCCTCCATTGGCAGTACCTGTACCCATTGTTTGGTAAGTAGGATACCAACTTTCGGTATTTTGATTAGCAAGTACACCATACGAGCCTCTTACTTTGAGGACTGAAATATAATCCTGAAGTCCACCAAAGAATGCCTCTCTGGCGATGTTCCATCCTAACGAACCAGATGGAGTCCATATCCAACGCTTATCTGCTCTAAAACGAGAACTTCCATCATAACGATTATTTAGTTCAATCAAATAACGTCCATCATAATCATAATTCAATCTTCCGAAAAATCCTGCTGTAGTCCACTTATCATAGGTCCCAACCAATGCTGCAGAAGTAGTATTGGTCGTTAATGACAAAACCGGAAGGTCTAGATTAATCATGTCGTTACGTTGAGCACTTAAATTACGTTGATCAAATTGTTCCGACTGGAAACCTAACAATCCTGTAAATGTGTGTTTCTTTACCTTTTTAGTATAATTTGTATATACATTGGGGTTAAGATAAGTTGAACGGTACGCATATTCATAAACAACTTCATTAGACGGACTAGTTAAAGCCAAATACGTTTGTTCTGGATTATTTGCATAATGCGAGAATACCTTTTTTTGATCCCAATGTGTCCAGTTATTGTCAGTTTTTACGTTCAATTCTGCAATAACATTCCAATCTTTTAGTGGAGAAATCGTAACCTTTGCTTGTTGAGACAAACCATCATTTTGTTCATTCTGACGACCACCATCTTGCATGGTTTGAATGTAGTTAATATCCGACATATAATATCCGTTCGGATCTAGAACTGGACGAACTGGACGAGCACGACGCAAAATATGATTATAAAAATCATCGCTCATATTTGTTGGGCGACCATAATCAGTTCTACCGAATCGTACAGAATAATCTAATTTGACTTTTTCTGTTAATTGACTTCCTATCTTGGCAGTAGTTGTGTATCGGTTATACTTTTCAGTACCAGCACGCATAAAACCATCTTCAGTCATGTAGTTTGATGATAAATAATATGTCAACTTGTTTGTACCACCGCTGAAACTAATATTATGTTCTTGTGATGGAGACCATTCTTTATAATATTCTTTTAACCAATCTACATTTGCGTTTGGATAATCATAGTCCCACTTACCACTTGATGCTTGCAGGACAACATCATTTGCATTCAATTTTCCATCAAAATAATCTTTAACGCGTTGCTTATAAGCGTCAGTAAATAAATGTGCATTTGAGCCATTGAAATTGGCATCATCAAAATAATTCACAAATTCCCATGAATTTTGCATTTTAGGCATCATCAAAGGAGTATTGAAACGAAAGTTATTATTATAGTTAATTGTCATACGACCTTCTTTCCCTTTCTTGGTTGTTACAAGAACAACACCAAAAGGAGCACGAGATCCGTAAATGGAAGAAGCGGCAGCATCTTTCAGTACTGAGATAGATTCAATATCCTGAGGGTTGACAGTGTTGATATCCCCTTCCATACCATCAATAAGGATTAATGGGTCGCCCTTTGATCCAGCACCAATGGTTCCTACTCCACGAACATTTATTGTTTTCTTTGAGTTTAGCTCTCCACCATTACCCGAAGTAGTAATATTTAAACCCGGGACTAAACCTTGTAAGGCTTGAACTGCATTTGCAACAGGTCTTGCTTCAAGATCCTTTGCAGTAGCCACCCCAACAGATCCTGTGAGGTTTACTTTCTTTTGTACAGCAAAACCAACCACCACAACTTCATCCATATTTACCGAGCTATTCTCAAGCGTTACTGCAAATGAAGCACGGTTTTCTGCTCTTACTTCCATATTACTCATTCCAACATAAGAGAAAACTAATACATCGGAAGGTGCAACATTCGTTAACGAAAAATTTCCATTAACATCAGTAATAGTTCCTAAAGTTGTTCCTTTTACTTTTACACTTACACCAATCAGACTTTCTCCACTTTTATCTACAACCTTACCAGTTACGGTCCCTTTTTTTTCTTGCTGTACCGCCGCACTACTCGAGGTACTACTCATTCCATTGGCCCAAAGTGTTGGCATAGTGCAAACGGATAGAGCCAGAAGACATAAAAACTTCTTTTTTACGTTCATGATTTTTAAAATTTAATTGATATTAGATTACATAAATACAATTTCTTAGACTGGCCAATAATGCCGAATTATTCTCCATCTAATGATTAATCAGTGCTGTTCTCCATTGAAATTACATTTTGGTTTTAAAATTATTTTTTACAGTTATTAACGAGTGCAAATATATTACAAGATGATTTCTGAATAGGGAACAATTCATTCAAATAGGACTGAAAATTCATTCACTCCTTATTTTACATTGAAAAACAACAACTTATAACTTATCATAATGAGATGTAGATACTTTAATTACAAAACAAGATGTCAATCTGCGCTGCATTTTTATATTTATTTGTGATTTTCATAGACATCAAAAAAGAGGATACTCCAGTTTTTTGGAATATCCTCTTTATTCGTTTGCGACTAAATAGAACTCTCGCTCAGTACTCAATCAAAGCTTACGACTTTCTTTTCACCATTACTAAAAAGTATCGTTGCATTATTCTTAGCGGTATCATACTGTATTTTCTTTACCGGTACTAATTCATCGTTTGTCCATTTCTCTCCGGCTTTTTTCCAAAGCATTAGTGTACTGTAAATTTTCGGATTTGTTTTTCCGGCAGAGAAGTTATCCGCCACATTGATGACCTCGCTTATCTCACTCTCGGGATGCAATCCTTTTGCGTGTACAAATTCCATCGACTTCCAGCCTTCCAACGAAACCATAGCCAATTGATATACCCCATTATTAATGATACGAACCTCATAGCCCTTCACTTTCCGAATCTCTTCTTTTATTGGTCTGTTTAATTGGGGCAATGAGTAATGACCCAAACGTAAATTTACATCCTCAGGACTTACTAATCTATCTATCCGAAGAATACCGTTAGGAAGAGGAATATCGGCTAGTTTGAATTGAATGGCACTATTCGTTTCAAGTTCTGCATCGCGATAATAAATGCCATCTTCAAACTTTTTGAAGGTATAAAGACGAAGTGCTTCCCATTTATTATCTTTATTTTTGACAACATAATTCATGGCCACTTCACCATTTGCTCCGTCAGCCTGCCATGGGAATGCACTGTTGTAAGATAAGCGGTTATAGTTTTCTGTGCTTCGGAATTTCTGCCAGTCGCCCGCCACGGGTGCATGGCACCACGCCCGCACTTCTGATGCACCAATGTTTGGATAATCGGTAATCAGGATCTGTGACCCCGTTTCAAACTTGTTATACACCTTTCCTTTGACCAACTTTGTATCCCAGTCTCCTTCATTTTCAATAGCCGTCCAGAAAGGATTATCGGCCGGAACCAATAAACCTAGAAAGACCTTGCCACCCCAATACACACTACCTCTGCAACTATACATCTGTACTGCCGGTTCAAATGAACCATAAAAACCCAAGGTAGGAACACCATCTTTCATAAAACCGGGATGTTGAAAAAATTGTAGCAAAGTTCCGGAAGCTATGCGTCGCATCCAACCATAGTTTGTCTCCGCGGAATTCTCAAATCCCATCAAGGGGAAAGCAGTTACCGATGCATAACGATAAGATATACTGCGTCCCCACATGATCATTTTTCCATCACGACTAAAAAGGTATGGATAATTGGATTTCAGATCACTGAAATTGGTCATAAATTTTTTAGCTTGTTCGGGATAATATTTATTGCCATAGTATTCCGCCCACAACACGCCGTACATTTGAAACGCCCACATGCTGTAATAATCAAAAGCGGGACTATCGTTGTACCACCCTTCACCACGATAGTGGTTGAGCGTTTTATCCAGGTATTCCACCAGTAATTTTTCATTCACTATATATCCCTGACTCTTGAAAAAGCTCAATACGAAAATATTGAAAAATTTCCAGTTCGAATCTACCGTAGGCCCATCGGCATAGCTGAGCATCAACGCAGCCAATGAGTCTTTCTGTTGTTGAGGAAGTGGTTTCCATAGTACGTCAGGAATGGCTGTCATCGAAATAGCCATGGCACCAAATTCTACCAAGTTCTGATGTGGACCACCGTTTTTAGCGCGATGCTTGATAAAGGATGGACTTGTTGAATTAATAAGATTGCACATTTGATGACGATAATATTCAGCAACTTTGATATTATTGACCACCAATTCAGGATTTTCTTTCAAAAGCGGTGCTGCCACGAACAAAGTCCGACTAAGTCCTTCCAGTTTTTCAGTCGGAATCTGGTCATCGGTACGCGGATAGCTTATCCCTGGTTGTTTTGGGAATTTCATCGGATCGTCCATCTGATGTATATATCCAAATGCACCCTTCAGCATGTACAATGCGGCATCTTTCCAGTGTTGACGGGTCATTCCGGTCTTCGGACTTAACTTGTAATCGGGTTGGTTGATTTCAAAGATCTGACCGGTAGATTTAGTTGAAGAAGGATTGCTTTGAGCACAAACAGAGATCACGTTTAAAGTAAGCAGAAATGAAAGCAAAGTGAGTTTCGTAGTAAGCTTCATTATATTTAAAGTTTAAATGTTATTGAAAAGCAGGTTCAAAAGCAGAGAATAAACGAAACACATAAAAAAGTGCTGAATCTATGCTACAAAAATAGTCAATTCGGCGTTTACTTTCGGTAACAAAAAGGTCAAAAAGGTAGAGGAAACAAACAATTCAGATTACATCCCAAACCTATTGTTCACAATGCTTAGCTTTCAATTTATCGATATAATCCACTTTATTGAACTAATTGTATACTTTGAATCCAAATTAACTAGGTATTTTTGTATGCTGTATTTTATTAATTTGAGATAGCACGACTTAAAATAAATCAACATTCTAAATTACCCGCATGAAGTTTTACCAATTAATCCTGATACTGGCTTTGACCGGTAGTTCACTGGCAATCGCCCAAAACCGACCTTCTAAATCTGAACTTATCGGCATAATTGAGAAGACAAACGATTATTGGCAATCCACACATCCAAATCCCGGAAATCCGTTTTGGGATAATGCCGCCTACCACACCGGAAATATGGAAGCCTATTCCGTTACCGGAAATGAGAAATACCACGCATACTCCGAACTGTGGGCTATACGGAATGAATGGAAAGGTGCAAAAACTGCCGATACATCGAAATGGAAATACAACTATGGCGAAACGCCTGATCATGTCATGTTCGGCGATTGGCAGATTTGCTTTCAAACCTATATAGATCTGTATAATCTGGCGCCCGACAGTAACAAAATTGCACGTGCACGTGAGGTGATAGAATACGAAATGAGCACTCCGAACAATGATTACTGGTGGTGGGCCGATGGTTTATATATGGTTATGCCCGTGATGACTAAGCTATACAAAGTAACCGGCAATGAATTGTATTTAGACAAATTGAACGAGTATTTTTTATATGCTAAACGAATCATGTACGATCCCAAAGCAAAACTGTTCTATCGAGATGCAAAATACGTTTATCCAAAACATAAAAGTACGAATGGCAAGAAAGACTTTTGGGCACGTGGCGATGGTTGGGTTTTTGCCGGACTGGCAAAAGTGCTGAAAGATATGCCCAAAGATTGTAAATACCGACCTTTATTCCTGAAACATTACCGCGATATGGCCAAAGAAATCATTAAATGTCAGCAACCGGGAGGTTATTGGACCCGCAGTATGCTGGATCCGCAACATGCGCCGGGGGCAGAAACAAGCGGAACAGCCTTTTTTACTTATGGATTGCTTTGGGGCATAAATAACGGTTATTTGAAAGAGAAAACATATGTGCCTGCAGCTCTAAAAGGCTGGGAATATCTTTCGACGACTGCCTTGCAACCATCAGGAAAAATAGGATATGTACAACCCATTGGCGAAAAGGCCATTCCCGGACAAGTGGTTGATGCTAATTCTACTGCTAATTTTGGTGTTGGTGCTTTTCTATTGGCAGCATCAGAAATGGTGAGACTTGTAAAGTAAAAGAGAATATTTGTATTTTTATGGTCATTAATAAATCAAAATCATATCTTATGAAATTTCTTCCGGTACTGATTATTTCATTTTCCTCCATCGTTTCAGCCATGGGAGCGACAACCAATCCCTATACTCCGGATGCCTCGCAACCGAAGAAAGTTGCAGGTATGAAACTCATATTCAGCGAGGAGTTTAATTATGAAGGGGTACCAAATCCTGAAATATGGTCTTTCGAGAACGGCTTTAAACGCAACGAGGAACTGCAATGGTATCAAAGCAAGAACGCCAACTGTAAAAATGGCTGTTTGATTATAGAGGGTAAAAAAGAAAACTTTCCAAATCCCAATTATATTCCGGAGAGTAAAAGTTGGAAAACAAATCGGCCAAATGTAAATTATACTGCTGCAAGTTTGATTAGCATGGATAAAAAATCCTGGTTGTTCGGACGATTCGAAGTACGTGCACGCATTGATACAGCCATGGGCGCTTGGCCAGCCATTTGGACATTGGGCATTGATAAGGAATGGCCATCGTGCGGCGAGGTGGACATGCTGGAGTTTTATCGACCCGATGGAGTACCTTCTATTTTGGCAAATGTAGCTTCAGGCACTAATGTCCGATACAAAGGGAAATGGAATTCTGTCAAAAAAACATTAGCTTCGTTGATGGCGAAAGATAAAAAATGGCAGGAAAAGTTCCATATCTGGCGCATGGACTGGAACAAAGATTCAATCAATTTATATGTCGATAATGAACTGCTTAACACTACTTTATTGAGCGAGACGATAAATGCCGATGGAAGTAATCCTTTCTTGCAACCACACTATCTTCTGCTGAATCTGGCATTAGGAGCCAATGGCGGCGACCCAAGCCAAAGTCGCTTCCCGATAACATTCGAGGTAGATTATGTTCGTGTTTATCAATCTGGAAAATAATAGTTCAACGAAAATTATATATTTAACTGTCTGAGAGTAACGGAATACTGTAACTAAATTGTTTATGATATAACGTCGAAAAAGGGCTCAATAAATAAAATCAAAAGCTTTTGTCTCTGGTTGAGCCCTTTGCACTTAATAATTTTCAAAATATTTATGCGGATAGAAAGACGCTTATTGTTTATCTCTCTTGCTAATTAAAGGTTGAATTGAATATATATTTACAACAATTATTCACTATTTATAAAGGCTGATAAACATAATGTTTATCGAAAACAGTGAACATTATATCTTAAAAAAATAATCATGAATGTACAAGAATTAAAAGCTGCTTTCGAAGCTGCTTACGGTAAACAAGCAGAAGCAGTGTATTTTGCACCGGGACGTGTAAATCTTATTGGTGAACATACCGATTATAACGGTGGTTCGGTGTTTCCATGTGCGTTGAGCTTTGGAACATATTTATTGTTGAGTAAGAACGACGAGAAATTCGTAAATTTCCGTTCGATGAACCAACCTGAAGTTACGAAACTAGGATTAAACGAATTGACAACTCCACTTGAAAACAGTTGGGTAAACTATCCTCTGGGAGTTTTTGCACAATATATCAAACGCGGTGTAGAAATCAAAACAGGTTATGACATCCTTATCTGGGGTAACGTGCCTAACGGAGCAGGTTTATCTTCATCTGCTGCATTAGAAGTAGTTACTGCTTTCGCTTTGAACGATCAACTTGGAACCGGCTTTAATCGTACTGTATTGGCTCAAATTGGTCAAAAAGCAGAACACGAGTTCGCATTTGTAAACTGCGGTATCATGGATCAGTTTGCTTCTGCTAACGGAGCCAAAGATCACGCTATTCACTTAAACTGCGATACATTGGAATTTGAATTAGTTCCGGTAAAACTTGAAGGTGTAAAGATTCTTATATCAAATACTCACAGCCCACACAAATTGGATTCAGGTGCTTACAATCAACGTGTAGCTGAATGTAAATTGGCTGTTGAACAACTAAACAAAGTTCGTCCCATCAAATTTTTGGCTGAATTGACCGAAGCTGAATTCAAAGAAATTGAATCGGCCATTACCGATCCTGTAGCTCACAAACGTGCCCGCCACGTTGTAGGTGAAGTTCAACGTACCAAAGATGCAGTAAAAGCATTGAAAGCCGGAGATTTGACATTGTTCGGTAAATTGATGAATGCTTCACACGTTTCATTGCGCGACGACTACGAAGTTACCGGATTGCAATTGGATACTATGGCTGAAGAAGCATGGAAAATTGATGGCGTTATCGGATCACGTATGACCGGTGGTGGTTTTGGTGGTTGCACTGTTTCGTTGGTAAAAGACGAAGCTATCGATACATTTATCGAAAAAGTAGGTGCTGCTTACGAAGCAAAAACAAGCATCAAACCACAGTTCTACATTGCCGAAATTGGCAACGGAGCTTGTAAATTAGATTAAATACACCCCTAGCCCCTAAAGGGGAATTATGCAAGTTCGTCTTTATTTTTTCTTTAGTGGCTAGGAACACAATAATAGTTTATTAATATCACAAACGCAAAAGCCCCCTTTAGGGGGTTGGGGGTCATTATGAAAACAGCTAAAGAATTAGAAATTGAATTGAACGGTAAACCCGTTTCACTTTACACGCTATACAACAAAAATGGCATGTCGGTAGATATCACCAACTATG